>Ga0123355_10004729_pt1 | contig 19799 bp, 18 predicted proteins | sample TergutEmb28metaG_3_FD_89872 | JGI IMG/M metagenome (GOLD analysis project Ga0123355, IMG submission 89872) | Embiratermes neotenicus P1 segment gut microbial communities from Petit-Saut dam, French Guiana - Emb289 P1 | ecosystem: Host-associated > Arthropoda: Insects > Digestive system > Gut ...
GGAGATGAAAAAGATTTGGGTGGGGGGAGGAGGAGGGGATTTCTGTTGGGAAAAATAATATTTTATTAATTTGGGGGGGGGGGCTGTTTTAAAGGTTTTTTTTTTTTTTTTTGCAAGGCAAGGCGCCGAAAGAAATTCTCGCCATTCTGACAGAAATATTAGGGGAACATGTACCATCGTATGCCACCGTCAAAAGCTGGGTGACCTAGTTTAAACGTGGTGAATTTTCCACCTGCAATGCGCCTCGTCCTGGACGACCCAAAACAGTGACCACCCCGGAAATTATTGATCAAATTCACGAGATAATCTTGGAAGACCGCTGGATTTCGGCTAAAACAATAGCTGAGCAACTGGGCATCTCACATGAGCGGGTTTGGGCCATCATTCATGAAGATATGGACATGTGGAAGCTCTCCGCGAAGTGGGTCCCGAAATGCCTGAACCCGGATCATAAACATCAACGGTGCCAGTCGTCTGAGCAAATTTTGGAATTTTTTCGGCGTGATACAAATGATTTTCTGTAGCGATTGGTGACCATGGACGAAACCTTGTTATATCACTATGACCCGGAGACAAAGCAACAGTCAATGGAATGGCGGCATAGCGGCTCACCCCGCCCCAAAAAATCCCGAGTGCAAAAATCCACTGGAAAAGTTCTCGCCTAGATTTTTTTTTTTGGGATCAAGACGGCATCCTCCTCATTGAATATCTTCCAAAGGACCAACCTATCAACGCATGTTACGACGGAGGAATAGAGTTATGGCTGCACATACTTTTAACCTCGGACCTAGATGGTCGCTTTATCCTAAGGCCAAGAACTCCGGTTCATATTTAGTAGGAGGATACTTTGCCACAAGCCGGGTTCGAACTCCCTGTCTTCCGACCCATAACCTAGTCTTTGCCGACAACGCTGTTCCGGCCTTGCATTAGGCGATGCAGGATGATTTTTGGCCTGCGGGCTCACATTTGTTGCGCTGTGAAAGAGTAATAATAGCCGCACTGGGACGTTCGCTGTTGACCGCAGTGAAGGGTGAGACAAGTTGTTCATCAGCTCAAGAGAAGCAAGACTGTCCCATAAGAGGGGAAGTGAATCTGCTTCCAGAACGTGGTTTGATAAAACTGGAAAAATAAGAAATGTCCAACCGCAGTCCCATCTCGGTTGTTACTGATTGCATCGGTGAAGTTCACAGAGTTACTGGGTGTTACGCCGTGTAGGGTGGAAGATAGTAACTGACGGTTGGGAGGAGCGATCTGCTCCAAATCTTGTCGCACTTCATGGATGGAGGCAGCCAGCAGGTGCCTCCGAAACAGCGGACTACACGCCGTCATATTCCAGAACACTGTGGTTGTGGTCACTGTCGCAGAAGTCCTCGTTATGCCGAGCACCGATTGCTTAGCGCGGCTTAGCAAGAAACGTTGATGGCATTTGGCGAAGTTGCACTGCATGTGTGGCAGCAGTGATGTGTTAGTAATTGCTAGAATTGCGCCGCAACTATTACCTTTAAAAACAGAACGTGCACCATGCAGTTAGTTAATTAATGAAATTTCACGTGAGCGTAGGGACATGAATAAAATTTCGTATTGCATTTACTCCAGTCCCGGGCTGCTAGCAGTATATAACTTTCGAACTTATTCCGTGTGCAAATTATGTAGATGGACAGACATATGATCATGTACTTATTTAACTGCAGTGCACCACTGCAAGTTGTGACCACACAACTGATACATTTGACAGTGCAAGTAATTGCTGTACTGTTCTCACGAGCGATTTATTTGGTAAACACGCCTGCTCGAGTATGATTCCCAAATGTTCACCTGGTCATTGTGATTCCGTTCCCACGATATGCCGAATGATACAGACTGTCCGCATATGTCACGTGTCAAGGATAAAGGAGTCGTGGGAACGCAACAGCAAGTTCGACTTGACAGATGCAAAAGTTTGTGATTCCTCAGACTTGTGTCACATTTGCCGGCAGTCAGTGTCAAACAGACAAGTGGCCAGCGTTTCTACAAGTGCATTGTTCTCACGTCGTGACATGTGCCCACAAGTGACAGATTTTTGTCAAATACGGCAGTTGCAGAAACGCGGCTTTAATCTGGACCATAGTGAGATTTGGTGATGAGTAAAGCGTGCCGTGTCTAAGCCGTGGAGACACAGACAGATGATGTGTTGACGTCATTACTGCTTTGGAAGTGCGTTGAGCGTGCGAGGGCATAGGAACGGCACGGCAGAGTGCAGTCACTGTCTCTGTTGGTGTGCACATCAAACCCACAGAGTGCTTCGTTTGTTGTGTCTCCCGAGTATCAAACACAAGGCCTGCATCCGTCGAGACATCCCGTGACCAATGACACCATAAACGGGACACACTGCCCCTTCATTATGGTTTTCCCTAATTTTCGTCGGTCCCTCCAGGAAGGTTCCGGGAGACTGTCGCTTATTTGGACATCTTTTCAAATTCAATATTGACTTCTCTTTTCATCACTGGAAGTTACGCAACGGGGAGACGAAGGCATGCACTTTATTTTTGGAGTTGAAGGGTTAATATACATGACACGTAAATTCAGTCCGTACCGCGCGGTAAACACTTTATCTCTGTTATAAAAACTGGTCGGTTAATGCTGTACAGTGAAATAATCCCCGTTCTCAGATCCACACAAAACACATAAATACACTGTGTGGGCAGAACGTAGAACTGTTGGATGTAAAACTGGTGGTATATATAGTGACCACTTGGCAGCGACCCTTCTTGATTCCTGAAGGGTTAAAATAGACTTTGGCATTTGTTCAACATAACCAACATTGATTGAACGGGTAGTAGTTCTTATTAATTCTGAACACAGCCTTTCCATTGTGACCGGCCTCCGTACATATTTGCCTGCTGTGTTGTATGGGTATGAAATTGGTCTCTCACATTAATGGGAGGGCATTTACTGAGAATTTTACACATTGGGGATCTGACGAGGATATTTGGGCTGAAGAGCGTCGAATAACAGAAAACGGGATAGAATGGCATATTGAAGGCCACCTTGGTTTGCACTGCTTTAAAAATACTATTTGGGTGAACAGATCAGAAAATGAGATTGGCGGGACATGAGCACGCATGATGGAGGGGAGATGTACATCGGAGTTTTGGTGGGGAAACTTGAAGGAAAGACCCACTTAGAAGACTTAATCATAGATGAGAGATTAACGTTAAAAATGGACCTTGAAATATATTGGGAAGTTTGGGGACTGATTAATGTGGCTGAGGAGAGGGTCAAATGTTGGGCTGTTGTGGTAACAATAGTGGATTTTTTTTGACGTCATGTGGGGAATTTCCTGACTAGCTGAGACGCCGTTAACTTATCGAGAAGGACTTCAGTCTGTTTGATAGGCTTAACGTTCTAACGCCAAAGGGCTTCTTATGTCGGAACTGCGACGGAAATTTGGAAGTGTTTTGTGCAGCCTGCAGCGGCCACCTGCTATCTTGTCGACGCAAATGAGTGACCGGCGCTGATTAGACGGACGCTGAAGGAGAGTGCTTGACTGTAAAGTATGCTGGTAATGCTTTAAAATCCACGAAGGAGGCGAAAATGTCTAGTCATCTCTGCGTTGCCTAGCAACGGAATGTAGCGCCGTATCGATCGCGAAGTGTTGTGTGCCTGGTGATGCTGTGTGTTCCGTGATGAAGATGGCGCTGACTGCTATGGCGCTGTGTTCACATGTGGTAAGGGAATGTGCCGTGTGTAATGGATCAGGGACACGTACTGGTCACACTCGTAGCATTCTGTAACACGACAATGAAATGTGTTGTGTCCAAGGGATCAGGGACATGGATTGGTCACACAATAGCATCATGTAACATGCCATACTGAAACGTGCTATGTATAAGGGACCAGGGACACGGACTGGTCACACAATAGTATTCTGTAACAAGACACATTGAAATGTGCTGTGTCTAAGGGATCAGGGACACGGACTGGTCGCACAATAGCATTCTGTAACAAGATATACTGAAATACATGCAGCCATCCTTAACTTGTGACTCATTGGTATGCGTATTTTACGAAGTAAAAAAAAAAAGCTTCATATAGACACCACGTATGTCCGTCTGTGGACCAGCATCTCGACTAAACTGTTGGTCGGATTTTTTCTGAAAATATTTCGAGTGAAGGCTATGCTTCGCTCAAGGATGAATATTGTGTATGAATATTACGCATGTTCGCCCTTAAGTGAAGTGTTCTGAGCTGTGTGCCCAGTATGTTGATGTCATTCAGCACGGCGGGTCCCCACATTTGCGAGTTGCGTGACGGTTTGACCAGGAAATACCGCCCTGCACACACGGGCGTAACTGACGTCACGTTCACACGCGTACCGCGAAAGCACTCAAATTCGGCCAAAATCGGACAATAATAAAAGCAGCATTGCGTGCAGACGTACATACATGTGTGACTGCTCTGGCTTTGGCTAGTAACGTTATTTTCATTACCATTGATAATAATCGGTAACAATAAAAGTAATCGATAATAATCGGCACCAGTCTAACTTATTTCTGCATGCTATTTACATGATGCATAATTAAGGGAAGTAAGAATGTACAAATGTAGTATCGAATTATTACGGTTGTCTAGGAATATAAAATTTGGTGTGTGGTTACCTCTGAGTATACCTTCAAGTCGTGTACGAAATGTAGCTTTCTGTGAGCATTTACAAGATGCTGGGGGAGTGAGTGGTGAAAATTTGAGATTACTTATGGCTGGTAAGTGTGACGTAATCAGCGTGCAGGTATGCACAGTAAGTTCTGTACACACACAACAACAGGGCGCAAAATTGTGACAGCACTGTATCATATGGGGGGACCGCGGTAGCACAGTGGTTAAGGTGCTGTGCTACAGATCGGAAGGTCGCTGGTTCGATCCCAGCTGGTGTCAGTGGATTTTTCATTGACATAAAATCCTTCCGATAGCACTATGGCCCTGGGGTCAACTCAGCCTCTAACAGAAATGAGTACCAGGAGTATTTCCTGGGGGTAAAGGCGGCCCGTGCATAAGGCTGACAACCTTACCACCATCCTGCGCCGTTGTCACGAAATATTGGAACCTTAACTTCCTCGAACCCTCTGGGCCTGCAATGGGACTGATTTACCTTTTTTTTACTCTATAATGTAAACGACAGAATGTGTGACCGTCTGAAAAGGTTCAGGATGCTAGCGAACGCGCCTCGCTGCCATGTTATGCATACTGTTCCTGTCTTGTTGAATGATAATGCAGCTTTTACCACTTGCTTGAAATGGATAAACAGCGGATATGACGGAAGCTTGTGGAGAATGAAATATGTGCTTTCATACAACTTAACTCTTTCTTTCACTTGTTCGACACTTCTATTTAAGGATGAAGTTTAAACAGTGTTATATCGAGCGTAAGTATGAAGCGTGGTTAGACACATGGGTAAGAGCAGCACTGGTGCTGTTGTTGGTCCTACTTGAATGTCAGCTATATTTAAAGACCCAGCCCGTACCGCGCAGTAAACACTATATCTCGGTTATAAAAACCAGTCAGTTAATGCTGTATAGGGAAATAATCGCTGTTTGTTCTCAGATCCACACAAAATACAAGTACAGTGTGGGCACAACGTAGAATTGCGGAATGTTATGCCCGATGGTATCTTGTGTAATGACTGTGTTTTATTGCGACGGTCAAGCTGTGTTCCTAAACACGCAAAATTTCGTCTGGTGCAGCCTGTCGTGCGCTGGGGTCAGACACTATGTGACGTCATATCGACAGCGGTAGCAGCTTCTTGTGAGCCGTCAGTGAACGTGAAGTGCAACGAGTCTTCATAAGAAATTTATCTGGCAAGTGCAAATCGCTGTGGCTCAGTTCAGTACCATACAGGAGTTCTTGTTATGTGAGACATGGCGTATTTACAGCAAGAAATGGCAAAACGTTAGGCTTACCGTACACAAAATCGACAGATATGGAACAGAAATAAACATTATCTGCACAAATAATTTTGATCGAATTTGGGAAGTTGTTTTAAGGCAGAAGGGAGCCCCTCCCCCTTTCCCTCCCTGGTCAGTACCCATGTTTCAAAAAATATTTGCCTCTTCTATGCATGCAATGTGCCTATATTGACAGCACAGGACAAAGCATTAAAACAAGAGGCCCCATTGCAAGCCATCACTGCAACACAAAGCCCCATTGCAGGCCCTCACTACAACACGACGCCCCATTCCAGGCACTCACTATAACACGACATTCCCTTGCAGGTCCTCACTATAACACGACGCCCCTTTGCAGGCCTTCACTACAACACAAAGCCCCATTGCGGCCCTCGCTACAACACAAAGCCCCATTGCACGCCCTCACTACAACACGATGCCCCATTGCAAGTCCTCACTACAACAGGACACCCCATTGCAGGCCCTCACTACAACATGACACCCCATTGCAGGCCCTCACTACAACGCGACGCCCCATTGTAGGCCCTCACTACAACACGACGCCCCATTGCATGCCCTCACTACAACACGACGCCCTGTTGCAGGCCCTCACTACTACACGACGCCCATTGCAGGCCCTCACTGCAATACGTCGGGAAACACGAAACCACGGCCACGGTATCAAGTTCCAGACCACACACATCCTCAAGAAACTTCTGTGGACCCCTCAGTTATCTGCGGGGACGGCCGCCAGAATGGACAATGCCTCTGAATGACCAGGCAGTTACGGATTTCTCTAGCCCAGAGGTCCGGCGGTCGAGGGGAGACTCGACTGTACTGAAGCATCTTAATGTTGCGCAAATACGGTGCGGTCCGTGACGGCGATCCGGTAAACTGCTTGCGCTGCGCCAGTATGTTTCTAACCGCACGGTATTTTGGTGCATATTGTACTAGTCTGAAAATCCTACTTGGGCGGTTCGCCCGTCTAGTCAGCCCCGGGTTATAACCTTCGTCCCTTATTCCCACCACGAACAAGCAAGCCAAACACTGCCAGAGTTTACAATGTAATTACAACCAGGAAATTGCTCATGGATTCCCAGGATGATCTTCGCATATCCGGCCATGCGGAAGGCTCTGATGTCGTCTTCGTCTAATTATAGGCCAACTAAAAGCAAATTATATTCGAAACGATATTGGGTTGAGAGTGTTGGTAAATTGCTTAGTGAGGATAGGGAGGGTAGGAGAATGAGCAGTGCTTACGTCATCAGAAATGCAGTACGGAAGTACAGTAGGGTCTCGTTTTACGACGGTTAGTTTTACGACGATTCACTTTTACGACCCTTGTCGAGTCGGACCGAACACTCCCGACTTGTGGTGCGTCACTGTCGAAAATCAAGCTTCCTTTCTCTATTTAGTGCGCTTCTAGCTCTTTTCTGGTGTGCACGTGTTTCTTCTTTCCCTATTTTAGTGGAGTTTTATTAAGTTGATTGTGATTTTTCCGCCCATGACGTCCATAAAAACAGATTTTTCTGTTTTCGCAAAAAGGAGTGAAAAGAGCAAGGAATACTGTAATTTTACAAACTAAAATGTTAGTGATCAGAAAAATGGAAGCAGGCGAGAAACGTGCTAATTTGGCCTAGCAACGAGAATTATGGTACAAATTGTGATAATCTGGATATGCTGATCAAAGAGATAAGCGAAATATCAGAAGAAGTTGGTGTTGACAATGTTGATCCCGTGGGCATCACTGGAGTTTTAGAAAATTACTCCCAGCCACTGCCCAATGCAGAACTTCATGACTTGGCCCAAAAATTGACTGAACAGCAGAAGGAAGATGAAGATGAGGTGGATCGTGGAACCAAAGCAGTACAGACGAATGACTTGCTGATATTCTTTCGCTATAGATATGGCAGCTGTTATGTGATATCGACCCTGAATGGGAACGCAGTTCTACAGTAAAAAAAAAAGGGGCTTAAGAGCCATGCTACTTCCTTATTATGAAATTCTGCAAGAAAAGAAAAAAATCGAAACACTTGACGTTGCATTCTGTCTTTATGTCTTCTGAACCACGGCCTTGGCTTTCTTCGTCAAAATAAAAAAGTGATTTGATTGATATTTTTCAATTATCTGTGTAATTTTCTATGTACCTATTTCATTAAGTTAAAATTGTAAGTCATAATGCAAAGAAATATTGTAAGTTACAAAATTATTTGACTAATTTGTTTGGCCCATGAACCTATCACAATTTAAACTATGTAAATAGTACTCCTTTTACCACGATTCGATTTACGACCAAACATTCGAGAACATAACCCCGTCCTAAAACGAGATCCTACTCTACTGCAGAAGTAAAGATCATTTTCCGTGTGAACTTTGTGATGGCATTGGGGGGGGGGCTCAGATGTGCTGTGCACAGTGATGCAGATGTGTCAGAAATTTCACCGGGTAAGAAGCAAACAGGCAAACTGCATGGAGCAGAATCCTGGTGAATAAACCAATAGTTTCTCAGCAAGTCAAGAAATGCCCCACATTTCGTAGTAACCGAATGTTCGTTGCCGTGCCAACAACAGCCTGCAGCTTGTCCCAGTCCTGAGCCAGATGAATCCAGCCCCATTCTGTATGTTAAGATCCCGCTCAGTGTTGCTGTTCCAACTGATATCCCTCCCTCAGGTTCCCCCACCGTCACCCTGTATCCCGCCATACATGCCTAATACTTCCCTTACCATTTCTGTAGCAACACTGCAAGCCATAATGCTGCTCACTGTGCGACTACCTGCAGTTTTGCTCTGCGATAGTGAAGGCGTCTAGGAGAAGTGGCGTGATAAATTGAAACTTCTTAACCTCGGCGTTAGATGCAGGTGAGTGGTCAGTTTCACGCCTCTGCCACTTTACCCACGGAAAGTAGTCCCAGGAGATTGCTTGGGTCCCACAGCTGGTCAGGCTGTTTCGGAGAAGAGAAAAGTTCTTGCTTCTGCCTGGAATCGAACCTGGTTTCCTCGGTTGTGCAGCGTGTGGCATTAGCCACTGTTGCCCCTCCTGTGGAGAATAAATAGCTCAATTTTGATATCGTTATGAAATGCTGTAACCTCGATGTTAAATAGACAAAGCTACCGAGACTTCTCTACGTTGTTCTGAGTTGGAAGAGGAATTGGTTTGCGGTTTGTGCGTAATTAAACGTCTGTAAGTGACATGTTGCGTGGGGACTGGCGGCAGGTTTGAGCAGTCCTTAGGTGTTCTCTACTTGGTACGCGTAAAAGTTGTTAGTGTGGCGTTGACGTGTATTAAGAGACCGGTTTTTGGACACTGCCTGGGAAACTTGAGAGCACTGTATCTAGCTGTTTCTGCAGTGGTGGTGGTGGTGGTGGTGGTGGTGGTGGTGGTGGTGGTGGCGGTGGCGGTGGCGGCGGCGGCGGTGGTGGTGTCAGAAGGACAAGCGGGCGAAGTCTGGGAATCTTCATATAAAGCAATGCCTTTTGAAATATCGTGGGACGGGGCGCATTGGACAGAACAGAACTTAAGTTGGTTTTACAGGACGCATTCAGTGTCGTGGTCCTCATTGCTATGTCTTGAGCCTCAAGAACTGAAATGTGGTCTGGTTGAGGACTAAGAAACCTGAAACATACCGATTTGTTATCTATATCGTATCTCGACAACCTAGACAGAAACAGCAATAGTATTCAAGTATGTCTTCCAGTGAAGTAGAGTGTTTTGACACGAGTGATGTTTCGGTTAGTTTAGATTTATTTTAGCGGTGCTGCTGTGCCGTTTGGTTCCACTTGGTGCGGGGCGAGTAAGCAGCTACGTACGTTCCGACACCAAGTTACCCTCTGACTTCGCTTTAATGAAGTAATGGCTGAAGCTTGTCATCGTCAGCAACACAAACCGGTAACTGTCTTACCGGCAGCGCCCGGAACTGTTTTGACCTTAAGCAGCGCCTTGTAAATTGGCGCTGTAGACACGATCAGCGTGTCAACACGTGTGAGCCTTTTAACAGGTTCTTAGATCACGTGTCTTGTTGATCAGCAGAACGCACACCGTAACGTAATTACTGATTAAACTAATGAAGTCACAACGGTGTTGTTCGCTGTTTGTTAAGTGTGCTGGGTGCTTGTTTATGCACTTTATCCCCTTTAGAAACTGAGATGCAGCCTGAATTATTCATAAATACCCAGTCCGTACCGCGCAGTAAACACACTCCGTCTTGGTTATAAAAACCAGTCAGTCAGTGTTGTGTAGGGAAATAATCGCTGTTTGTTCTCAGATCCACACAAAGCATATAAATGCACTGTGTGTGCTGAACGTAGAATTGTTGAACGTTAAACCTGGTGGAACCACTGTGCTTTGAAGGCTTATGTAAAGTGGGCTTGATTGTGGTACGGTATGCATGGAAGGTTAAATTTCCCTACAGCTTCTAGCGAAAGTCGTTGATTTTGAACAGGATTTGAAGATTCAGGTCCTGGATGTGATGCCTTGTCTGTGTGCCAGCGGTTCAGGCGCTTACACTACGACACGGACGGATGGACAGAACGCAAAGCACTGCAGCTGTTTACGACATTTGCCGTTATTACAGCGCTAAAATATAACAAACATCCGTCACTGGACACAGCTGTGGATATATTTGGTGCATTCAGTACCTACACACTGTGTCTTATTCAAGGCACTTTTGTTATGCGTGTAACTTTCCATTCAAATTTGTCACTTAAACCATATATTTTTTTAGACGTAGGTTATATTTGACTCAGGATACGGTCCAGTGACAGGATTGTGAGAAAAGTACAGTGATCCTTTGTGAGAGAGTGCTGCCTTTGTTGGGGAATAAAGTAAGAGAGCTGCAGGTTCAGGTTGTTCAGATTTGTGGAGTAAAGGAAAAAAGGTCAGTTACATTGGTTACAAATTAAAGGAAGACAGTCACAGTTTTTACAGATTACACAAAATCAGTTACATTGGTTAAAATTACAAGAAGACAGGCAGTTACATTGGTTACAAATTAAAGGAAAACAGTCATTTTCAATGGTTACAAATTAAAGGAAGACAGTTACATTGGTTATAAATTGGAGGTAAACAGTCAATTGCATTGGTTACAGATTAAAGGGAGACAGTTACGGTGGTTACAAGTTACAGGAAGTCAGGTTGGTTACAAATTAAAGGAAGACAGTTACATTGGTTATAAATTGGAGGTAAACAGTCAATTGCATTGATTACAGATTAAAGGGAGACAGTTACGGTGGTTACAAGTTACAGGAAGTCAGGTTGGTTACAAATTAAAGGAAGACGGTCAGTTACAGTGGTTACAGATCCAAGCTGTATTAATAAAATCAAAGACAATACGACTGACGGGGTTTTGGCATGTATTGGGGATACGAAAATGTATATAGGAGTTTTATGGAGAAACTTGCGGGAAAGGAAAAAACCACTTGGAAGACCAAGGTGTAGATGGGAGGTTACTAATAATAGGGAAGGCATGGACTGGGTTTATCCGTTTGAGAACAGGAACGAGTCATTTGCTGTTGTGAAGGCGGTAATGAACGGGGTGTCACTTTTGGGATGTGACGCCGCATCACTGGGTATGTGGTAACTGACGTTTCGGAACAACGTGAAAGTCATCTTCAAGGGTGGAAATATCCAATAATTATTCATTTTGGACACTTTGTCGTATCATGCCCCATCCACACCAATGAGAACGCTTACAGTGTCACTTGGTAAGGAGCCCCCGAGTTCTATAAAATGCGAGCTACTTCTTGACTGGCTGAGTAACTGTCAGCTTTTCAAGAAGGGCTCCCCACGGAGTTAGGTACATTAGGGTTACTGACATCTGGGATGTGACGCCGTTTAGTTTGGTATCTATCAGATGCCAACTGTTGGAGGAACCTTCGGCCCCCATCTTCAGCAGTCGGAGGCATTTCCGTACCGACGGAACGCCAAATGTCTCAGCCAGACTGTTCGTTACGTCTCTTTAAGACAGCCCTCTGTTTTCGAATAATATTTCGTGTGTGTGTGAAGCGGTTCATTTCCGGCTAGTTCACTAAACTGTTGGCCTGTTGTAGTTTCATCCCTAGGAATTAGAACTCCGTTTCCTTTTGTAAATCCATACGCTGGTATGTCCAGTGCGGTCTGGCCGATGGCTTTTGAAGGAATCGGCAACTTTCAGCTGTAACTGACTGACTTAATGGCCGGTTAGAAGCCTCGTTGGCAGGTAGATGTATAATTACCAACCAGAAAGGTTTAATCGGATTAGTTGCTTTGTAACAGAATTAATTACGCAGTAACTGAGCTGCTCTGTCACCATTAGCCCCTTTCAACAGGCCCATTGTGTGCTGGTATCAGTTCCTTCCTCTCAGTCGATTGCGAAGTGTTCGTACCTTGCTAGCTAACCCTTGCATATAGCAGCTGACAGTCGTCCAGCAGCCCAAAAAATTTCTCGTATTTTTTGGAATCCGAATGTTCGTCACTGTGTTCACAGCAGCCCACCACAGGTTGCAAATTTCTACGTTTTCGTGCCATATTTAGTGTGCTTTTTTAAATATTATTTTTCCTTCTGTGTCTAGATCTCCGTTATTGCCTTCCTTCAACTTATCAGACCAACATTTTGTGTTCATTTATCGCCTGTCATGCGTGCTGTATTATCCGCCCACAGTATTCTCCTTGAGCCCGTGCCCTGGGTGAGGCGAATATGCATCATACTGTCATCGTGTAGGCGCGGTTTCGATCCTAGGTCAATCCGTGTGAGATTTGTGGTGGCCAAAGTGACAATGTGACGGGTTTTCGTCCCAGTACTTCTTTTGACCCTGTCAGTACCGTCCGCCAATGCTACGTACTCAATCATTCACTCTTCTAACACCGACGCTGCATAATATTAGAATTTAAGAGCGCCGTTAAATGAGACACGGTTCATCTTTCTCGCATCCTGCTTCTTCCTGAGAGTTACTCTGATGTTGCCGAATTACTGAAGTCAGTTGCAAAATGATATTAACCTGTTTGTTTTGTTTGTTAATGGAATTCGAAATTCTCCTTCTTAGTAATGTATTATTATTATCATCATCATAATAATCATAATCAAGACGGGTTATTTTGTGGGTACGTGCTGTATGTATGGATAATCTGTGCTGTGATAATTCAGTCCCTTTCGGCACCGCATGGCGCATCCTCGGGTTGCGGTTGGTGGAACGGCCTCAGATATGGAGGTTAGCTGCGAATATGTTGAATAAGCAGTCGCGGACAGCCGACAATGGGTGGCCCTCCAGCTTGGGGGTTGGGCGAGGTGATGAAATCTTCTCACCATAAAAACTGGCTTTGTTACGAAATATGAACACGTGCCTCGGACCTGGACTGATACTTTGGTACGACCTGAGGGTATGGACTGGATCGAGCTGGCTCAGGATTGGGACAGGTGGCGGGCACTTGTGAATGCGGTATTGAACTTTCGGGTTCCATTAAAGTGTGGGGAATTTTTTGACTAGATGAAAGCCGGTTAGTTGCTCAGGAAGGACTCTGCCCAATGGAGTGAGTAAAGTAAAGTAAAGTAAAGTAAAGTAAAGTAAGGTGAAGTGAAGTGAACTGAAGTAAAGTAAAGTGTGGTCTGCGAGCACGTTGGATTTATAACGTGTCTGTTTGTAATGTCTGCTACACCTTCTCTTAGTTTGTGACGTAATTTCAATGTGCGCTAAATTACAGTACAAAAAAAGTGATACATGGAAAATTACTGTGCCAACGTTTTAGTAAAATGTTTTTATTTTGTTACTTGATCATTGGTTTGAAACACGTACAAAGTTTTGAAAATGCAAGCTGCTGTTCCCTTTTACAGCGAAATTAAGCAAACGTTTGCAGTCCAGTGTTCTAGGAGTTTTAATTTTCAGTGAAATCGAAGGAATAAAAAGGAAAGGCATGAAAAATTGACTTATTACAAAGACAAGAGTCTTTACAGCAAGTACATGCATATGTATGGTGTCTGTACATTGCAGTACGCATGTACGCAATTGTATTCGTGTGGCTTCCAGACGGGTAATTTTAATTACACTGAGGGGTGAAGGAATGTAAGGAATTGAATCAGTCGTTCATGGCATTCAGGCATGTGGCGCTACCTGGCTGGGTAAGCCGTTCACGACGTTTCGAATGCACTGCTTTTCTTCGCATCTCCTAGGAGTACTTACCGGTGACGAAGGGCCACATCCGCGAGATGGCGGAAGGACTCCAGCTGAGTTTGGTCTTCACCGACAGGCTGCACGTATTTTCGTGCTCGTGCAGTCCTTATGCTTTTGAACTGGCCAAATTTTGGGCCACTGGACCAAGTCCTTTGGAACATCTTATAGCAACAGACGTATACAAGTCATCCCCATGATTTTCTTGAAGTTTTGTTGCTTTGTTCAGAACAGACCGCTTGTGCATTCTGCTCGAAGCCACAGTAACTCATTCCTCCCCTCCAGTTCAGCACACCGTCCTCCCTGCGCCGGTGTTTCAAAGTGTTGTTTTCCCTTCAATCCCTCGCCACATCTGGGCAATTTTTATTCACGTACAGTCTAGGTTAATGATGCTTTATCAAACTAGCGCGAAAGAACACGATTATTAAGTATAATAATATTAAAATGGGTGTCAAAGGTATATGATAGGATGTGGACTGATTCATCTGGCTCAGGATAGGGACAACTGGCGGTCCCTGGTGAACACGGTGGTGAACCTTCCGGTTCCAGAAGATGCGAGGAACTTCTTGCCTGTCGAGTCCTTCTGTTGTGTGGTCCAGTGTTAGCTCTCAAGACATTCCCACCATGTGGAAGCAGCAACGTTGACTGGCTGTGTAAAAACAGGAGCAGATATTGACTCTCCAAAATTGTACTAAATTCCAGTGATATGCTAATTGAATTTAGTCGATCGCAGCTTTCAGTTCGCCTTGCATTGTTGTGCCAATCGACGAAGCACAAGGGCAGGTGCTGATGTTGAGACTAATTCCTGTCCTACAGGACATACAAATATAGATTAGCAAGAGACGCTACATTAAATACACACTGGCTCCAGGCCTTCAAACTGCTATGATCACTGTACAGTGCGTAGTTTCGTAATATGTTTTTGTTTTTGGTCCTAATGTAACAACGGCCATTTTGGAAAGCGGGTGTGTGAGCAAATGTAGTTACGCAATTAACTGCCTGCTTGTGATCTATAATTTTGTTTGAATATTCTCTAATGGTCCCATAACATTAAATAGGCCATTAGAGTGTATAATGTAGTTTCGCCTAACAAAATGAAGGCACTGTGTTGCTACAGTACAGTAGGGTCACAGTAGACCTACAGTTGAGGTCTGAGACACTCCTCGGTTAAATTCTGACGTTTGGTAAATATTGTACATTGTGTACAAATACGAAAGAAGGTTGCAAGTGTTGCCCTCCACGACGCAGCACACATACTTTGCCAAGGAGTACTCTACTTTCAGAATGTCATACGGATTCACTGTACATGTGTACGTGTTATTGTACTGACGTCCGTGACGATAGTAACGCCTTTCTGTGCCAGTTTTAACGAAACTGGCAAATGCGAAACATCATTATGTGCCTGTCTGTTGTACCGAGAGTAACCCACATCGGACAGTACTTCAGTCAGTCAGACAGTAAGTGTTGCCCCTCACTGAAATGTGATTCACGTCGTCGATAGTGACGTATATCGGAACTGCTTCATGGAATTACTTGGATATCTTCTGTATGGAGAGTCACCCTCTCGTCGGTCAGTAAATGTGGAAAGTCCTGATGGATAATCATTTACACCTTACCGTAAAGTGTGACTTGAAGAACCGATTTTCACGAAACTCACCGACCAATTTTCCTACAGTACACCTACATCGAATTTCGTGAAAATCCGACGAAATGTTTTGTATCTGATACTAGGTCAATCAGGCAGACAGACAGGCCTCCATTTCAGGTACTTTTGTCTTATTTTGTACAGACACCCGAAACTGAAGTTCGTACCTCACAGTGAGCACAGTGCCCATTACAGAGATCAGTCAGTTAATGTTGTGACGTCAGTACGCTGTGTGCGCTGGACACGGAATGGGTTTGCTTGTTAACGGTTACCTCAGTGTGCGGTGTTCTACGATCGTGAAACTAAATTGGAGCCCAAACTTGCCGCAACCTTTCTTCAGTCACATACTGCCATTTGCGAGTCATTAGCTCCGGAATTTAGTACGTTCCAAAGAGGATTTTCTCGTGGCAAGAGCCCCAGCCCCTCTCCCCTCTGCCACTCCCTTCGTCCCAAAGGGCTTAGCCGAGAACGTCTGCAGTCCATTATCGGCCATGTTGCTGCTGATTTGAGCGACCCTTCTTGATACTGCCCTAGATGGTACGTGTGTAATCCTGACGCGAAAAATGGGGAGGCTTTCGCAAGTGAAAGTTGCCATATTGTGGTGACGATCCGTGATTCTATGAAAACCACCACATATTACATCACTGGCGCTACCACTGTGGTTGGTTACCACTGGCGTTTCCATTCAGCAAACACTAACGACAAAGTTTTATGTCAAAGATTTAATACTAACAAAGTTCATTGAAGTTTATTATTCACCAATGAATGCACAAGTGATTGTCTTAAAAACAATATTAAAATTTATATTAAAATAGCTCCGACATGTTTCGATGCAGTCACACCATCTGCAGGGAGCTCATTATGCGTGCTTGCTAAAGTTGCACTCTGTTAAAATAGTCATTTATGGTTCATCAGTGTACGATTGAGTCATTGGTTATGTGGCTGCGTATATTGGTAGTGTCCTTGTTGGTGTGTGTATGTCGCACTTTTCGGGAGTAGAATTACTATTAAATTGTGAACAAGACAGGCAATTTACGTATAACGTAAGATTAAGGCGCGGTCGTTCAACCAATGTTGCAGTGGAAAAGCAATAAGTATGAGCCTGTGTCTGCTGCCCTAGTCATCTGGCATGCAAAACGCATGCGCCATATTGTCATATGTGGCCTGTCCAGCTCTACAGCATATTTCCACATTATTTCATAAACGGCACGATTTTCGAAAAAAAAAATATTGAATATAAAATACGTGTTTTGGTTTTCTCTACAACTTTTTTCTGAAATATTTCTTATTCTAAGAATTCAGCGAGATATTATTAGAAATGTGCATGCGTCTTCATGTAAAGTACCCGCTGTTCTCGTCAGATTTTAATGAAGCTTGACTTTTCTTGACAGATTTCGGAAAATAGTAACTACCAAATTTCACTAAAATCTTCCCAGTGGGAGCCGAGTTGTTCCATGCGGACGGACGAACGGACAGACATGACGAAGATAATAGTCGCTTTTCACAATTTTACGAAGGAGCCAAAACTTTTTATATTAACATCGTTATAATGAGGGAGGGACGAGAGGATGGGAAGACGGCATGGGCTTCATAATTTTGTACGTACCACCAGTTTCCGTCATTCCGTCTGTCCGTCCGTCCGTCCGTTTGTGACCCAATATCGGCAACTAATCTGATCCTTAGATTTTTATGAAATTGTGTATTAAAATTCTTTGAAAAGAGTTGTCTAGCAAGCGTGATTTTTCTTTAAAACCAGCACATCGGCAGGCATACTATACTTTCGCATTTTAATGAACATCGGTCCGTTCTTTCCAAACTGGATGTCCGATTTGGGTGAAACTATGTACAAGAGATCTGCACATAATGCCGTGTAGGATTTATGAAAGGGAAAGCCGAAGGCCATAGTACCCTGAAACAATATGACATTTGGCAACTGAAGAACGCGTGGTAAAATCTGTGTGCTGCGCCATTTGCTGTCTTGTTGTTACGAGCAGCTTTTGAGAAAGTGTATAAAATATTGAGTCTATCTGAGCGCAGCACGCCGTCTCTATTCGCTACATGTAACTCAGATTAACCTGAACTGTATATAAACATTAATTCTGTACCGCGCAGTAAACACTGTCCCTGTTATAAAAACCATCAGTTAATGTTGTATAGGGAAATAATCGTTGTTTGTTCTGAGATCCACACAAAACACGTAAATACACTGGGTGGGCAGAACGTAGAATTGCTGAATGTTAAACTGGTGGTACATATAGTGACCACTGGGCTTTGATGGGTTAAGATACATTACACGTAAATTCAGTCCGTACCGCGCAATAAAGACTCCGTCTCGGTTATAAAAACCAGCCAGTTAATGCTGTAATGGGAAAGTCGCTGTTTGTTCTCAGATCCACACAAAACACTTAAATACCCTGTGTGGGCAGAACGTAGAATTGTTGACTGTTAAACTAGTGGTACATATGGTAACCACTGGGCCTACTGTCCCACACTTTATCTTCAGTATGTGTGGTGATGTGCAACACAGTTTTGGTGCCGCTGTTTTACTGCACCAAGTTCGGCGAAGTTGCCATCCCTGTGCTATTTATAGACCCCCATCAGTTGCCCAGACTGGGAGGTTAGCCAGTGATGAACTGGAGTGGCTCTAGAACAGCACGGGACCTTCAGAGTTTCCGGGTCGAGATGTGGCCCTGAGAGCTGCAGAATGTGAAGCGGGAATCCTGAGCCAGATAAGTTCAGTCTACACCCACATAGCTTGCTTTGTCAGATCTATAGGCTAAATGTGATGGATCAATATGTCGACACTCACCGTGCCCCCGGTTCTCTTCGTTGTGTGAGATGGAGTTTTGAGGGCTATGAGGTAGGATGTGCCACCGTATAGTTGGGTAGAATTCTACCTACGTTTCAGAGGGACATGTCGTCTTCATGATCAGGTTAGATGGCAACCTTCCTTTCTCATTTTGATTACCATATTTTCTGACCGACATTACACCCAGAGGCATCCCTGCACCCCTTCTCCCGCGGTGCTCTCCTGTTTATTTCTTACGCCATCGGGTTCCAGGCTTTGCTGGGGGTTGGTGCTCCTGCCGTACAGTCAACCACAAAATGCATCGTCACTGTAGCAGTGTGTGGTGCCGCGCGTCGACAGTGCGTCGTGTTCACACAGCCTCGTGCTACATTCGCATGCAACAGAGTCCTTGACACAACAGCAGTTCCTTAGCCAGTTTAGAAATTCCTGATTTCCTGGAACGCGAAGGTTCATTGCCACGTCGACAAGCACACGTCACTTTTACACCTCCAGAGCCAAATTGATTCAGTCCACGCTTTCTTCAAATGTGTTTTAATATTATTTTCTCCACACGCCTACTGTTCAAGGTGGTATCACCCAGCAGGCTCACCCACCGACGTCCTGTCAGCATTTCCATTGTCCCTACCCGAACGGTAATCTCCCTTTACCTTGCATCCTGTCATCGGGCGCCGTGTTACTGACTTCATCGACTCAGAACAAGTAAATATGAATTTTGCTGTTCACATCACTTACTTACTTACTTATTGCATGGAGCAGAGTCCTTCTAGAGAGGCTAACAGGTTCTGCAGCTAGTCAAGAAATTCCCCGCACTTTATGGAACCCGAAGGTTCGTCACCGTATTCACAAGTGCCCGCCATATGTCCCTATCCTGAGCCAACTCCATCCAGTCTCCACCCCTTCCCACTTCCCGAAGATCCATCTTAATATTATCCTCCCATCTAGGTCTAGGTCTCCCCAATGGTCTCTTTCGCTCAGGTTTCCCCAGTAGAACCGTGTGCACACATCTCCCCTCCCCCATACGCGCCACATGCCCCGCCCATCTCATTCTTCTCGATTTTACCACCTGCACAATATTGGGTATGGAGTAAAGATCCCTAAGCTCCTCATTATGTACTTTTCTCCATTACCCTGTTACCTCGTCCCTCTTAGACCCAAATACTCTCCTCAACACCTTGTTCTCAAACACCCTCAGCCTACGTTCCTCCCTCAATATCAGCGACCAAGTTTCACACCCATACAGGACAACGGGCAGGATTATAGTTCTATATATCTTGATCTTTAAATTTTTGGAC
>Ga0123355_10004730_pt1 | contig 19796 bp, 11 predicted proteins | sample TergutEmb28metaG_3_FD_89872 | JGI IMG/M metagenome (GOLD analysis project Ga0123355, IMG submission 89872) | Embiratermes neotenicus P1 segment gut microbial communities from Petit-Saut dam, French Guiana - Emb289 P1 | ecosystem: Host-associated > Arthropoda: Insects > Digestive system > Gut ...
ATTTCATATGAAAAATAACTGCTTGCTGTAGCTTTTTTTGTCCCTGCCAATACTAATTCTAACAGCTTATTAGCCCATTCTTCAGTCAATTCAAAATGAAAACACTCAATGTATTTCGTTGAGCTGTCCTTGTCGGAAAAAGTTAAAAACTTTTTCCAATATTCATCTGCTGTCAAATCTAAACACCGCCTATTATAAATACTACCGCCTACCACCACAAGCAGTAGGCGGCACACAAAATAAATCCTACCAACAGCATATCATAATTGCTACTCGGTTGCAAAAATGAGTGTTTGGTTTGGAAGCAGTTGGATTAGGGTGTTTATAGCTATTATTCAATCGCCAACCCTTTGCTTCTTTTTAGCTTAACGTGCCGGCTGTACAGATTATTATAATTGCCCTCCCAACGCTTGGCTTCGCTTTTCTGATGGGCAAGCTCTGAAATCAAGTCGGACGTAGGGTTCTGTACTTGGCTGTAAAGCTGTTTGTATTTTTGGGTTTCAGCTTCAGCGGTTGCCTTTGCCTCAACAGCGGCATCACACTCCGCAACAGCGGCGTTCTTTTCTGTTGTAGCTGTATCTCGGACTGCTCTGGACTTCTTGGTACTCACCGCATTTTTTGAGATTACAGCATCACCTACAGCCAAGAATATTTTAACCGCAAAATAATACAAATTAAAAAACCATGACACCATCACAACAAAAACCGGCTAATATAGTGGGTTTCTTTGCAAGCACAACATCAAAACACTCCTTTTTTAAGCAAAAAATGGTACCATACGGTACCATAATCCCTAAAAAATGGTACCGTATGGTACCATTTTTTTGCAAACCAGCGGATTAGCAAACAATCAAACCCACACAAAAAAATCAGCCAGCCGGGTTTCCCCAGCCAACTGATTTTAGCAATACAACATTCAACTTGCTACAACTGCAATCATTCCCACACAGCCGCAAAAGCTCTATTCTCATTCACATTCTCAAGGTTAAGCTCTGGTGCCCAGCCTGCAAAGGTATACCCTTCACGGGTTGGGTCTGCTGTAAGTGCCGCGGCATTTTGCCCAAGGGGCACATTACGCAACACAGGGCCTTGCTCATCGTTGTACCTGCCGCCCATCATATCAAATATGATAGCAGCAGTTGGGCCGCTAAGGTCGTGAGCTTCGCCGGCATCAAGTGCTGCGCCTTCCCAGGGCATAACCCAAACAGAATACATTAGGTTGTGGCTGCCCAGCGCGCCTAAATGAACAGTTTCGCCGGCAGCAAAGGCCTGACTGTACACCCAAAAAGTGTAGCCCCAGCCAGACATAGATACTTCGTCGCCATAGTTGGTAAGTGTCCAGCCGTTGGCAAGCCAATCTTGCAGGCGGCCGCCGCCACGGGTGTCAATTGCTACATACACGGCAATATCCACAGGGGCAGTAAATGTCATGAAGAAACCTTCCCTTGGCCTTGGGCTGTCGCCAGCCTCCCCTGGGGGCGCCATGGCAAGCTGGATAAACTCTGCGCCTACAACATGGGCTGGCAATGCATCAAATGTGTTGGGCCTGTCTGCATAAATCACGCTACCTATATCCAGCCCCGTTTCAATATTAGTAAGCTGCACCAGTGGGTGATCTTCTACACGAAGGTCATGTATTAGTGCAGAGCTACCAACCTCTACCCCACCTATTGGAATATCCGATGGAAAGCTACCATTTGGCACTCTGCCGCCCCTTGGCCCACCAAAATTGCCTTCCAAAATAATATTGTTTAGGAAAAGTTCCCCTGGCAATTCGGCAGTTGCGCGTATACCAATTTCGTTTAAGCCTTGGTTCAAGGTGATTTGTTGCGTGTTAACGCCCCAATCGCCATAGTTTGGCCTGGCGGTAAGGTCTAGGGTTGCTGCGCGCTGGCCATTTACATATAGGGCTACATTGTTTGTGGCGGTGCGGGTAAGGTAGCTTAGGTTAAATGTAAAAGTTCCGCTTTCCATCGTGTACATATGGGTACGCACGGCTGCGTCTTCCAGGCTGCCAAAAATCATAAAGCCTTGCCCTGTAAAATTACGCACATATTCGTCGCCGCGCCTTACACTTAGCCTTGGCCTTACTTGCGCGATATTGCGGTGGTCAAAATGTTCTGCTTCGCGCTGGCGTGGGCCGGTGTACAGCGGCGGCGGCTCTGGCACGATAATATTTGCACGGCGTACTTCTGTCATGCTGCGGCGGTTTGTGGCATCACCGCTTACATTGTCTATAGTAATTTCCAAAACGCCATTATGCAGCACCGTTAGCGTAAACACGCCATCTTGCCATTCATAGGCCACCACAGCCGGCGTGCGTACTATGCCCAAATCTTGGTACGTAAATGTTGGCTGTGTGGTGCTGCCATAGATACGCAGCGTGCTTACCAATGGGTCTGTAGTTACGCCATGGGCCCGCTGCAAAGCGCCGCCACGGTTGTTAAAGTTGTTAAACCATACATCCAGGCCGTCTGGGCGCTCTGTAATCACACCAGAGGCAAAATGCGTGAAAGTAACTTCCATGCGTTCGGCAGTGTTAAATTGGAACGGAATCACCGCATACGATATAGTATGTGGCCGCTGGAATGGATGGTGCAGCACCCATGTATTATCCCGGATATCCGCAAACATATTGCCTGTATATTGTTCTGGGAAATTCTCGTTAAATTCGTCTACTTTATCTTGCACAGTAGGCCAGCGGTGGTAAAATTCCGACATTAGAACCGGATAGCGGAAAGACTGGGCGATTTCGTCACCTTCCCGCAGGCGGAATGCCGTAGGCACTGCCGGGTATCGCCCGGTGGCCTTGAAGATATTATTGTTAAAGCGCAGGTTACCATCATCCTCGTGGCGGTACAACCCTTCAAACAATGTGGCTGGTGAGCTAAACTGCATATCAATGCTGCCAAGCCCCACCGGCATATCCTGGATTATTATAAATTTTGTATTATCTATAACTTCCTGGCGGCAAGGGATACGGATTACGCCGTTAATCACCAGGCGGAACATCTCTTCTACTATATTGCGTGTTTGTATGGTGGCATCCCAGCGCCGCTGGGTGTAGCCATCTGTAGTGGGGCCAGAAGATAACTCTATATGGGCGTCTACAAAGGTTAGCTCCGGGCCATCCCATACTGTCATGCCGCTACGCAAAAAGCGCTCTAGCGAAGGGCCTAGCCCCGTTGCTAAAGAATACTCGCCGCTTTCGCAATATCCACTGCCGGGAACCCAATCAGAGTTTGTCCAGCCGGTATCATCCCAGCGCATGCCATAATTGCCAGAATACCCGGCCAGCCATGCGCCCAGCACCACGCTTTCCATATCTGCAAGGTAGCTGGTTTGTGTAAATTTTTCCGTTAAAATATAATTATGGGGGAATAAATGTGAGGCTTCTGCCCATTCTGGCAGGCGCTTTTTCATGCCAATTGGGTTGATATTGGGGGACCATTGGTTGCCGCACCAGCTTACTTTCAAGAAGCCGCCATAATAATTGGCCACTTCCAGCACCCGGGCAAGATGCCTGTAGCGTACATAAACATTCTGCGGGGTGTACATCCAATACCCGCCAAGCTCGTTAAAGCCCCAGAACTGTTCGGAATAATTCCAACCAATAAAGTTAGGGAATTCCCGGAAAAGCTCCCCAAATATAGAATCAAAAATATCATCATCTGGGTCAACTTCAGAGACTAGCGACGGCCCGCCGCTGGCCACTTGCGCCATAACCCATACTTCGTTATCTGCAGCTACCCGCATCCAAGAACGCAATGCCTCTATGGGGTAACGGTTACGTTCGCCCACCCTCTCCCCAAGGGAGTTTGTGTACATCCGTTTAGACATAGCTAGGTTAAAGATAGTAAACGGCAGGATATCTTCCGGCACGCTATCTATAATCCGCTGAGGGTCTGGTGTTACCCACACGCAAATATGCAGCACCCAAGCTGGAGATTCTGGCGTGATGGGGCGGCGTAAGTTATGGTTGACAAGGCTTGGGTCTTGCGAAGCCAAAAAAAATGTCTGCGCCGCTTGCTCTGAAGGTGTTTGCGGTGGCGTTAGCGGCACGGGAGGCTCTGGGCTTGGGGTGGGCAGTTCTGGGCTTGGGGTGGGTTGCACGGCTGGCTGGGCGGTAGGCGTTACCACGCCACTGTCACCGGCATCAACCACTTCTACCACGTTATCCCTGCCGCATGCGGTAACAAAACCCAGCACAATAACCAATAAAGCCGCGGCGAACAAAAATCTTTTTTTCATTTTCTTCCCCTTTCTCATCCTTTTTAAATTTAGATACTTCTTTTTGCATTGTAGCGAGTTGCAATGTAAGCGTCAATTGTAATTCTTTCCGAACCGCGCTGGAAGAAATGTACTGTGGTATTGTTTTTTGCAAATAAAAAACCCCGTAGATTATGATAGCTACAGGATTTTTATTTTCAGGCACCACCCGGATTTGAACCGGGGGTAAAGGAGTTGCAGTCCTCTGCCTTACCACTTGGCTATGGCGCCATTTTTTGCTGCGCGTTTTGCTGTGCGATTTGCAGCCACAATAGTAACAAAAAAATTGTGAACGGTCAACATCATATGTGATATACTTAGAAAAAGTCTAAAATAAATGGAGGTAATCATGGTTAATTTTAATGGTGGTTGGCAGTTTAGGCTAGACGAAGGCCAGTGGCAACCGATGGAAATCCCGCATGATTGGCTTATTGCAGATGCTAAGAACCTGTACAAAAATGGCATCGGGCAGTATAAAAAGACATTTCTGCTGGAAGAGGCAGATTTGGCGGGCAAGGTTTTTTTGCGCTTTGATGGGATTTATATGGATTCTGCGCTGTTTGTTAATGGCAAGGAGGCGGGACAGTGGAAAAATGGCTACACCGCTTGCACCTTTGATATTACAGAATATGTAGCGGCGGGTGAAAATGATATTCTTATCACTGTTAACCATCAATCGCCCAACAGCCGCTGGTATTCTGGGGCGGGGATTTACCGGGATTGCTGGCTTATTAAGAAGAACGCCGCCCATTTTGTGATAGACGGCATTTATGTAGCCGCCCGCAAAGATGGGGATGCCTGGCGGGTGGAAATTGATTCAGAAGTGGCGGCAGATGGGGATTACACCGTGCAACATAGCGTAATTGGGCTGGAAACCCAAACTGCAGGGGATGGCATTCTTTTGGCCAAAAACCCTAAACTTTGGGATATCGAGAACCCAACTTGTTATATTTTAGAATCTAAGCTGTTGGTGGGCGGCCAGGTGGCCGATGTAGCGCAAACCAGATTCGGCTTCCGGCAGATTGAATTTACCACCCATGACGGATTTTTCCTAAACGGCAGGCGGGTGCGGATAAACGGCGCTTGCCAGCATCATGACCTAGGGGCGCTTGGCTCTGCGGTTAGCAAGGATGCGCTGCGCAGGCAACTTACAACGCTGCGTGATATGGGCGTTAACGCCCTGCGCACGGCCCACAACCCACCTGCGGAGGTTTTTATGGAGCTGGCGGATGAAATGGGCTTCCTTGTGATGTCTGAGATATGCGATATGTGGTCTAGGCCAAAGACCAAGTTTGACTATGCCCGCTTTTTTAACGATTGGATAGAGCGGGATATGGCCGCCTGGGTACGGCGTGACCGCAACTGCCCTTCTATTATAATGTGGAGCGTGGGCAACGAAATTTACGACACCCATGCCAGCTTCGAAGAAGGCTCTAAAACCATGAACATGCTGGTAGACCTGGTAAAAAAACACGACCCAAAAGGCAATGGAACACCCACCCTATGCTCCAACTACTTGCCATGGGAAAACACGCAAAAATGTGCAGATATAATCAAGCTAATAGGCTACAACTACGCAGAATACCTATATCACGATCATCATGAAAAAAACCCAAGCCTAATAATATACGGCGGCGAAACAGCCTCTACCGTGCAATCTCGCGGGGTGTATCACTTCCCGCTAAAGAAAGCGCTGCTGGCCGACGATGACCTCCAATGCTCTGCCCTTGGCAATTCTGCCACTAGCTGGGGTGCAAAAAGCACCGAAGCCTGCGTAACCAACGACCGTGACGCGTCATTTAGCTTGGGCCAATTTATATGGACCGGCACAGATTACATCGGCGAGCCTACGCCCTACCATACGAAGAACTCGTACTTTGGGCAGATTGATACGGCGGGCTTCCCAAAGGATTCTTTTTACATTTATAAATCTGCATGGACTAACTTTGAAAAAGACCCGTTTGTGCATCTTTTCCCGTATTGGGATTGGTCTCCTGGGCAGAAGGTGGATGTGCGTATCGCGTCTAACTGCCCTAGGGTGGAGCTTTTCCTAAATGGAAAATCTCTTGGTATAACCGAAATCGACCACCAGAAGGATATGAACCTTGTGGCGAATTATATCGTAGAATTTGAGCCAGGCACGATTAAAGCCGTGGCCTACGACGCCGCCGGCAAGGTACTGGCAGAGCAAGAACGCCATTCTTTTGGGGATGCGGTAGAAATAAAACTTACCAATACTAAAATAGGCGAGCTTATTTTCACAGAAATAACAGCCCTAGATAAAGCCGGCAACCCCGTAGAAAACGCCAACAACCGGGTGACAGTAACCGTAAAAAATGGCCAGCTGCTTGGCCTAGACAATGGAGACTCCACAGACCGAGACCAATACCAAAACAACAACAGCCGCCGCCTATTTAGCGGCAAGCTGCTGGCCATAGTTAAACCAGGGGAAAATGTGGAGATTTCTGCGGTGATAGACGAGGCGGATATCCCAATACGTAAGATAGAACTAATCCGCGACGGCTACACAGTTGAGGCAAAAATACTGCCAGAGAACGCCAGCTACAGTAAAATCGCATGGCGGCTGGCAGATGAATCTGGCATAGATAGCTTCCTTGGTAACCTAACAGTGTCTGACTGCGGCAGAATAGCCACGATAGAGCCAAAGGGCGATGGTGAAATATACGTCCGCTGTAGCACCCCCAGCATGAGAATAGACAATGGTGTGGCCGTGGAAGAAGAACATGCAAGCCTAATTTCCCTGCTGCCAGTTACTATCGAAGGCTTTGGAGTGCCTTTCCTAGACCCGTATTCCTTTATATCTGGCGGGCTGTACAACCGTTACAATGTGCCAATGACCAACGGCAACGAGCGCGGCATAGCCACCCTGCGAGACGGCGAAAGCCAGGTTGGCTGGGCAGACCTAGACTTCGGCCCAGTGGGTTCAAATGAAGTGACATTCGGGCTGTTTCCGCTGGGTGGACCCTTCGACATGGATATCTGGCTAGGTATGCCCACAGATGCCGGAGCCCGCAAGCTAACCACCGTGCGCTACGACAAAGGCTCAGTTTGGAACACATATATACCCGCAACTTTCACTCTGCCAGAGAAAATCAAGGGTGTGCAAACCCTATGCGTGGTGGTGCAGGTGAAGGTGCATATTAAGGGCTTCCAGTTTACCCCGCCGGCCAAGGCCTTCGAACAGCTAAACTTTGCAGACAACGATAGTATTTACGGCGACAGCTTTACGGTAACGCCGCCCGCAGTAGAGAGCATTGGCAACAACGTGACCGTCACGTTCGACCATATGGACTTCACAGAGGCCGCCCAGGAAATTGAAATCTGCTGGCGTTCTAAACTTGACAAAAACACAATAAAGCTGATGTTTACAGACGAAAACGGCAACGAAACTACAAATATGCTAACCCTACCAGCCCAGGCAAATTACGCAGCCACAGTTGCAAAGCTAAATGCGCCAATTGCCGGCAAGGGAAGCGTAAGTTATATCTTCCTGCCAGGCAGTGAAATTGACTTGGAATGGTTTAGATTTGTGAAATAGAGTAAATTTGCGCGCGGTTCAGTTGGTCGGATTTTCCGACCAACTGAATTTTGATAGGCTTGTGTGGAGAGAATTTCAACCGGTCGGATTTTCCGGCCGGTTGAATTGTGAGGCAATGGGATTTAGTCAAATGTGGTAGATACAAACAATATATAATGTGTGTGTTGTGAAGGGTGTAAATAACGCTGTTCGGACAACTCAATTATAAAACACCATAGCTGTGATAAAATGGGTTTACTTGCTGAATGTAAAACTTAGAGAGCGCACTTATGTACCACCTCGAATATGGTACGTGCGTTAATTCATGTGCGGAATGAAAAATATTGGATGTATGAAGTTTTTCACATGGTATTTTGGTATGCACCTTATTGAGTATGCGGGTATTATATAACGTATTTAATGATTATTGCTTGAATGGATGACGCAAAAATTTCGATGTTAACAAAGGAGTGACAAAGTGATTAAAGATACAATAGAAATTATACTGAAATATTCAAAAAGTCCAAAGCTATATATTGCACTATTCTCATCGCTAACAATAGTTTTTTTATTGTGGCCATTCATTTATGCAAATTTCTTTTATTATAGTAGGATGCATAGCAGAGTAGAAATATTGTCAATGTTAAATGAGATTGATTTAGAAAGGCTTGCATTAAGTGATATTCTTTACGAGGAATATCACTCCATTCTTGCAGAAATTGAATTACAACGGACGAGAATAATAAGTATAGGTAATTTTAATTTACCCACTGATATTGTTGTGAACAATGAGGCAAATGATAGATTATGGAAGTTTATAAGCGGAGGTTTTCTGACGTGGTTAGTATGTTTAATAGTTCCGTTTATGAACACCTTTACAAAAAAGGGCGATAAGCCAATTGCTTTCTTTGTGTTGTTATTTCTTGGTGGATTGCTAGGCTTAATCGGAATGAATATACCTACTATATTAGGATTATGGTACAATTTAATAGGATTTCCATTGTCGCAGGTTTTGGTAATTGCTTTTATTGCTTTATTATATGGTCGGCGCAAGAAGCCACTTACCAAAAGTGAAACAAGTGATTTGGTAGTCACGCATACGGAAAGTGAGGATGCATAGTTAAAATGTGTTATGACAGCAATATTGATATGTCTGTTGCTAAGCAGGATTCTTATTTCGCCACTTCAAGCGTAATGCATAAGACAATATAAGCATTGATGGCGTTACTTACACCCTCCACAGATAACGTCCTAGTAGTTAATAGGTACTTCCCGTTACAAATTACCAAAGCTACACTCAATTTATTAACCAAACCCCTAATTGGAGTTTTTTGATAAAACTTTTTTCCAAAAAAGTTTTTGGAGGTGTCGGAGGTGAAGCCTCTGACGGTCTTAATCTTTAGGAGACAACATGACAAATATCCGTGCAAATAAGGTTAGTTTTGATATTAAACCCGAGCTTAGTCGAGTTTTTGTTGGGGGTTTTTATACTTGGCTGCGGCATTTTCATAAGGATAAGGATAAGCTTGTGGAAGCCTTCCAGCATATTTTTGATTTGCAATATTTTTATGTGGCTTTGGATGGAGGTGAAGTTGCGGCTATGGTGGCTTGTACCCAAGGGTATGCGCCCATTGCGCTGCAGCGGCGGGAATTTACAGGGGTGCTGGGCTTCTTGCGTGGGAATATCGCCTACCATATGCTAAAGCGACATATGGTACGCAATGCGTATCCGTTTAAGCTGGGCCGTAGCACCGGGTCTATTGAATTTGTAGCCACCGCGCCAGAGCATAGAAACAAGGGCATTGCACATGATTTGATTTTGTATGTAATGGGGCAAAACCCGTATGATTCCTATGTGCTGGAAGTGGCAGATACCAATGCAGGGGCGGTACATTTGTACCAAAAGCTTGGGTTTAGGGAGATAAAGCGCGTAAAAGCGCCAAACCCAAAGCGCAGCGGGGTTAATAATTTCTTGTATATGCGGCGGGATATGAACGGTGATTGAGCCGCAGGGGAGGAACATTAAAGAACCTCCGTGCCGCAGAACAGCGGGGGATTGGACATAACGAGATAAAAACAAAATGCTGCGGATATATAACCATCCCGCAGCATTTAAATTTCTAAAAAAGCAAAGCAGTTCACAATTTCCCGCCCCAAACCCCAAAAATCAAAGTTTTTTGCCCTGCTTTTTTCAGATGTAACCCGAAAGAATGTGGCGCAGGTCGTGCCGGGTTCGCGAAGCGAATCTTATGAAAAACGGGTGGGTATGGGCGAAGCCCACGGTCTTAATCAAAAATACTGATAATAATCCGTCTTTATCATCCCATTAAACAGCTTTCTTTTGGCCTTTGCTCTTCTCCCGTACGCTGTTTCGAAAAATTCGTCTGGGGTTAGTACATACACATTCCATTTTGTGGCTGTAAATAGTTGGCCCAGTTCTGCGTATAGGGCTTCTACTTCTTTCACTTGGCCTAGGCGCTCGCCGTAGGGGGGGTTGATTATTGCTATGCCGCGTTCGCCGGGCAGTATTGTTTCTGCTGCCGGGCGGGTTACAAATGTGATACAATCGTCTACCCCGGCCAGTTCTGCGTTGGCTTTGGCTAGTTCTACTGCGTCTGGGTCTATATCCGCCGCGAATATTTCTGGGTCAAAATCTGTACGCATGGCGGCGTAGGCGGCCGCGCGGGTTTCTTTCCATATATTCTGTGAGATTTGCTCCCATGCCTCGCTGGCAAATTTCCTGGCCAGCCCCGGCGCGATATTGCGCGCCCGCATTGCCGCCTCTATTGGAAGCGTGCCAGACCCGCAACATGGGTCAAAGAATGGCTTGTTGCCGTGGTATTTTGCGATATCAATAAGTGCCGCCGCCATTGTTTCCTTTAGCGGAGCCTTGGTAGCGCGCGCCCTGTAGCCGCGCTTGTGCAGCCCCTGGCCCTGGCCGGTGGTGTCTATGGTAATGGTAGCCACATCTTTAAGTAGCGCCGCCTGTATGGTATACTCTGCCCCGGTTTCCTTAAACCAGGTTATCTTATACTTCTGCTTCAATTTTTCTACCACAGCTTTTTTAACAATAGACTGTACGTCGGGTACGCTATACAGGCCAGAACGCACAGACTTGCCCGTGACCGTAAACTTGCCATCTGGCGGAATCCACTCATGCCAGGGTAGTGCCTTGGTGGCCTCAAAAAGCCCATCAAAAGTAGTGGCCTCAAATTCGCCAAGCTTCAACAACACCCTATCTGCGCTGCGTAGCCAAAGGTTGGCTTTTGCCACCGCTTCGGGTAAAGTAGTAGGCGAGCTAAACTCCACACGGCCATCTAAACATTTAATATCAACAAAGCCAAGCTTCTCTACCTCGCGCTTAACCACGGCCTCTAAACCAAACGCGGCCGTTGCAATCAAACTAACCTTCAAAATAATCACGCCTCTAAGAAAATGTCGAGGTAAGTATAGCAAAAGATTTGTTTAAAAGATAGCTTTTCAAAAACCGTGGGCTTCGCCCGCACCTACCCGCTTTTCATCAGGTTTGCGTCGCGAACCTGGCACGACCTGCCGCCCGATTTCTTTCGGGTTACATTTGAAAAAAGCGGGGCAAAAAACTTTAATTTTGGAAGAGGTAATGGAATGTATAAGATAATTGCAGAGGATGGGTTGGCTAAACGAGCAGAATTAACTACGGTGCATGGGGTTATCCAAACACCGGTGTTTATGAATGTAGCTACTGCGGCGGCTATTAAAGGGGCGCTTTCTGCGGAAGATTTGCTGGCTGTGGGTTGCCAAGTTGCCCTTTGCAATACCTATCATTTGCATCTGCGGCCAGGAGAAGGAGTTGTTAAGGCGCTTGGCGGGTTGCATGGTTTTATGGGCTGGGATAGGCCCGTGCTTACAGATTCTGGCGGGTTTCAGGTGTTTTCCCTGGCGGCTATGCGTAAAATCAAGGAAGAAGGCGTGTGTTTTTCTTCACATATAGACGGCCGCAAGATTTTTATGGGGCCGGAAGAAAGCATGGAAATCCAATCTGCCTTGGGGGCCACCATTGCCATGGCCTTCGACGAATGCCCACCCTACCCCGCAGACGAAAAATACATCCGCGACTCTGTAGACCGCACCACACGCTGGCTGCACCGCTGCATCGCCAAAATGGACGAGCTTAACAGCGCCACCAGCACAATAAACCCACAGCAGATGCTTTTTGGCATAAACCAGGGTGGCGTCCACGAGGCCATGCGCATAGAACATGCTAAAACCCTTTCAGACATGAACCTACAGGGCTACGCCCTAGGCGGCCTGGCCGTAGGCGAAAGCCACCACGATATGTACCGTATCCTAGACGCCACCGTACCACACCTGCCCCGCCACAAACCCACCTACCTTATGGGCGTGGGCACTCCAGAAAACCTACTAGAAGCCGTAGCCCGTGGTGTAGACTTTTTCGACTGTGTGCTGCCAGCCCGCAATGGCCGCCACGGCCATGTATACACCAGCCACGGCAAACTAAATATGTTCAACGCCGCCCACGAAACCGACCCACGCCCCATAGACCCCAATTGCAGCTGCCCCGCCTGCCGCAACCACAGCCGCGCTTACATCCGCCACCTATTCAAAGCCAAAGAAATGTTGGCCATGCGCCTGTGCGTAATCCACAACTTACACTTTTACAACCACCTTATGGGCGATATCCGTGCGGCTATAGAATCTGGGGAGTTTGATAAGTTTAAGCGAGAAACTTTGGAGAGGTGGAGGGGGTAAGACCGCGGGTTTCACCCACACCCACCCTCTTTTTGAAAAAAGAGGGGCAAAAACTTTAATATTTGGGGGTTTACGGGTTATAGTGAAATAATTCGAAATCAGTCTCGCCTGTCGGTGGCAAAACGCCTGGAGCGCCTTATCTCGGCGTTTCAGGTGCTGCTCGGGCGAGACCGTTTCTACATTTATTTCATTACGGCTTTATAGTCGCTCCACCTAAAAACCCTCACATAGAGCTTGTAAATTTTCAGCAAGCCTTCGTCGCTAAAAATCTTGCGCACCGCTAGCGCGCGGCGGCTTTCAGCTCCTCGCCTTGCGAAAAATTTCCTGCGCTCTATGCGAATGTTTTTAGGTGGAGCGACTATAATTTTGCCAAAATGTAGCCCGGGCAGGTTGTGCCAGGTTCGCGAGAGGAACTTTTTGAAATGCGGTGGAGCTTAGGCGGCAATGCCTACGGTTTTAGCCTTTGACTTATCCCCTGGCAATTGTTAAAATTAGACAAAATCCTAGGAGGTGTTCATTATGCAAGACAGGTTTGCGGCACGCAAGGGGAAAGTTGTGGTTAATATTAGTGGTGCGGCGGGGAAGGCTGTTGCGGTGGAGCAAGTTAAGCATAAATTTTTGTTTGGCTGCTCGGAGTTTAGTACGCTTCCATTTGTTGCGGGCGAGATGGACGATGCTGTTGCGGCAGCGGCGGCAAAGCGTTTCGACCATATGGCAGAGCTTATGAATTTTGTTACGCTGCCGTTTTATTGGGGGCGGTACGAGCCAGAGCATGGTAAGCCAGATTTTAAGCGCATGATGGATGCTGCCAAATATTTGAAGGGCCGCGGAATGACCCTAAAAGGGCATCCTCTTTGCTGGCATACTGTATGCTGCGACTGGCTGCTGGATATGCCAAATGATAAGATTTTGGAGGTTCAGCTAGACCGCATAGAGCGCGATATCAAGGCCTTCGAAGGCGTGGTAGACATGTGGGATGTAATAAACGAGGCTGTTATCATGCCGCTGTTTAACAAATATGATAACGCCATGACCCGTGTTTGCAACGAATACGGGCGCATTAAGCTTATAAAGAAGCTTTTCGCAAGGGCCCGCGACGCCGGCAAGAACGCCACTTTGCTTATTAACGATTTCGAGATGTCTGAAGCTTACGATATTTTGGTGGAAGGCCTGCTGGAAGCCGGCGTGCAAATAGACGCCATTGGCTTACAATCACATATGCACCAGGGATTATGGTCTGAAGAGAAGCTGGACGGCATTTTAAGAAGGTTCGAGCGCTTTGGCCTGCCGCTGCATTTTACGGAAATCTCGCTGGTTTCTGGCGAAATAATGCCACGCCATATAGTAGACCTAAACGACCACCAAGTAGACAGCTGGCCCAGCACCCCCGAAGGGGAGGCACGCCAAGCCCAGCAGGCTGTATGGCTGTACGAGAAGCTGTTTGAGCATCCACTGATGGTTGGCATCACCTGGTGGAGCTACATGGATGGGTTATGGCTAAAAGCCCCATCCGGCCTGCTGGACAAAAACAGCGACCCAAAGCCCGCCTACAACGCGCTGCATAAGAAAATAAAAGGCGAATGGTGGACCAGCAAGCATGAAGTAATTGCCGACGCCAGCGGAAATATCACCGTGGAAGGCTTCCATGGGGATTATGTGGCGGTTTTTGAGGGGAAAGAGTTTAAATTTGAAGTTTAGGCTGGCGTTTGCGGTCCTGTCGCGTTATATCGCAAGAAAAAAATCCAGTTGGTCGGAAATTCCGACCAACTGGATTTTTTTGCACTGCTAAAACAGCTCCACATTCTGTACGGGCGGAATTATAGGGCAGCCACCCCACATGGCGCAATATGCATCATGTAGCCTAGCGCGTGTATTACGCTCCGCGAGAGTATAGCAAAGCGATGAGTGGAGCGTAATACACGCGCTAGGCGCGCACTATGCTATAGAGGATATCACCACCCCAAGCCACGAAATCACATAACTGCCACCAAACATACCCTCTTGACATAAGTAGGCAATCTACCTATAATCATAAGTAGATAATCTACTCATAAAAAAAGGAGGCAAACCCATGCCATCAGGAAACACCGCAATGCTAGTATTAAAGCTGCTAGAAGCCCAAGACATGTACGGCTATCAGATTATAGAAGAGCTTTCCCAAAAATCCGAGGAAGTTTTCAAGCTAAAAACGGGCACATTGTATCCCCTACTCCACAGCCTAGAAAACGACGGTACAATCACATCATACGACCAAACCACAGACGCCCAGCGGGTTAGAACCTACTACAAACTAACGCCAAAAGGCAGCGGCCTTTTGGCCAAAAAACAAGACGAATGGCAGGCCTACACCCGCGCCGTAAACCTAGTAATGGACGGGGGTGCAGGCTATGCCCATGCATGATACCCGGCCAGAACTAAAACAGTTAACCGATAAATATATAGAAGATTTATGCAGCCAAATCCGTTGGAAAAAGGCGCATAAGCGGGTTTCTGCAGAAATGGCCAGCCATATACAAGACAGCAGCGAAGCCTACATCGCCCAAGGCATAGCCCCTGACGATGCCATAGAACTGGCCATAAAAGACAGCGGCGACCCAGCCACCCTTGGCCTAGAATTTGACCGGGTGCATCGCCCGGCGGCGCAATGGGGGATGCTGGCCTGGGTTGCGGGCTTTTTGGTGCTGGGGCTGGCTTTAAGCCTGTTCTTGTTTGATGAAGTAGGCGCATCGCGGCGCTTGATATTTACCGGCATTGGCCTCGCGGTGATGTTTGCAGCCTATTTTGCAGATTTTACCCTGCTGGGCAAGCGGCCTTGGTTGGTTTGCTTTGGGGTAGTTGTGGCTTGCTGGGGGTTGTTTTATTTTATGCAGCTCTGGCGCGCGCTGCTATTTCCGCCCTGGCAGTACCAAAATATCACGCTGGTGTTCCCGGTAGTGCTGGCGGGGGTTATTTTTTCGCAGCGCAGCCGGGGTTATATTGGGCTGGTGTTTTGCCTGCTGGCGTTTTTGCTGCTTAGCCATGCGGCTTTTGTTGCGCCAGCGCTGTCTGGGTTTGTGCATTTTTCCATCGCCGGCATGGGGCTGGTTATTATTACTATTTTAAAGGGCTGGTTTGGGGTTAACCGGCTTGCAGGGGTTGCGCTGGCGTTTTTGCCGTATTTCCTTGCACTGCTGTTTATGGTGTTTGTTCTGCAGCAGGGCAGCTGGATGACAACCCGCGTAATCACTGCATTTAACCCATCCAACGACCCTGTGGGAATGGGTTTCATCTCCCTGCAAATACGGGCGCTGCTGAGCCAGGCATACCTGCTTGGGGAAAGCCCAATACCGCAGTTTTTCCCCCAGCGCTGGCTCTACGGCGAGCTCGTTTTGGTGGCGGTTATCCACCGTTTTGGCTGGCTACCATTTACGGGGGTTATTTTGGGCATAGGCATTTTTGTTGCCGGGCTGGTGGCCAAGGCGCGCAGGCAGCGCAGCGGGCTAGGTTTTTTTGTTTCAATGGCCGTTATTTTAACCTTTGGCGTACAGGTTATTATGTATATTTTGTACAATTTGGGCTTTGTCTTCTCGCAAATCTCCCTGCCACTGGTATCCCCCGGCGGGCTCGCACTGATTATAAACATGGGACTTGTTGGGTTCATGCTGTCCGTGTTCAGAACCGGAAATGTAGCTATAGACCCTCCCATGCGGCAATTATTTAAATGGGAAAACGGAAGAGTTATAGTGAGTTTTAAGCGATAAAACATCAACTTCCTTGACCAACACCTCCGTAACAAGCTAAAATGTCACGGAGGTGTTTTAATGTCCACAAAAATGACCCTAACCATATCCGGCATGACATGCGCTGCCTGCGCCAAAAACATAGAGCGTGTAGCAACAAAGCAACCCGGCGTAACAAAAGCCCAAGTAAACCTTGGCACAGAAAAACTCGCATTAGAATTCGACGAAGCCCAAATCAACTTCGCCACCATAAACGCAGCCATAACCCGGGCGGGCTTCGCCCTGCACCAGCCAGAGGCAGACAACCCAACCACCCGCAAGGCAAACGAGCTACAAAACCTCTGGCGCAGGTTCTATTTGTCGCTGGCAATTACCATCCCGCTATTTATCTTCTCTATGATACCCATGGTTTTTTACAGCCTGGGGTTAAAGATAATCCCACATAGCCTAGACCCCATGAATTTCCCGCATTATAACGGGCTCGTGCAGCTTATTGCCACCATCCCCGTGATGTGGATTAACCGCGATATGTACCGGCGAGGGTTTGGGGCGTTTTTTTCTGGCGCGGCCAATATGGACTCCTTAATTGCCAAAGGCACACTGGTGGCGTTTTTGTTCAGCCTGTACATTACTGTGGAGAATTTTTTCCTATTCGGCACGGCGCTGCATGTTACCATGGAAGAAATGATTTTCATGGGGCGCAACCAGTTTTATTTCGAAACCGTGGCAGTTATTATCACCCTAATTGTGTTGGGCAAATATCTTGAGGCCAAAACAAAGGGCGGCACATCCGATGCCATTAAGCGCCTGCTGGGTCTCGCGCCAAAAACCGCCACCATAGAACGCAACGGCACAGAAATGGAAATCCCCATAAGCGAAGTGGCCGTAGGCGACATCATTCTAGTGCGCCCTGGCGAAAAAATGCCAGCAGACGGTGTAGTAACCCAAGGCACCACCAGCGTAGACGAATCCATGCTAACCGGCGAAAGCATACCCGTATACAAGCAGCCCGGCAACAGTATAATAGGCGCCAGCCTAAACAAAAACGGCGCCATAAAATATCAAGCAACCAAAGTAGGCCATGACACCGTGCTGGCACAGATAATAAAGCTGGTAGAAGACGCCCAAAACTCTAAAGCCCCCATCGCCCGCTTTGCAGATGTGGTGTCTGGCTGGTTTGCTTATGCCGTGCTGGCTATCGCCATCTTGGCGGGGGGAGCTTGGCTGTTGGCGGGTTATAGCTTTGCCTTCGCCATGGTTATTGTGGTGTCTGTGCTGGTGATTGCCTGCCCATGCGCCCTTGGGCTAGCCACACCCACGGCCATTATGGTTGGCACAGGCAAAGGCGCAGAAAATGGCATACTTATAAAAGGTGGCGAATCCCTAGAGGCCGCCCATAAAATATCCACAGCGGTGCTAGACAAAACTGGCACGGTAACAGAGGGCAAGCCCCATGTGACAGATATAATAGCCGCCAGTGGATACGATGAAAATGAAATCCTTCAACTGGCGGCCTCGGCAGAAAAACAATCTGAGCATCCCCTAGGCGAGGCCATTGTCAGCCACGGGCTGGAGAAATGCAAGGCGCTTTTGCCAGTGGATAGCTTCAATTCCATTACTGGGCAGGGTATCGAGGCGACCATAGGCAGCAAGCAGTTTTTAATAGGCAACCAGCGGCTAATGGAGCAGCAGGAAGTAACCACACCCGCAGAACTAGCCGCCGCCAGCGACAACCTAGCCTTTGACGGCAAAACCCCTATGTTCGTGGCCATAGACGGCAGCTTAGCCGGAATAATAGCCGTGGCGGATATAATCAAACCCACCAGCCGCGCCGCCATAGAAAAACTGCAAAACATGGGCATTAAAGTAGTAATGCTAACTGGCGACAACCGCCGCACGGCCCAGGCTGTAGCCCGCGCGGCAGGCATAAAAGAAGTGCTAGCCGAAGTCCTCCCCCACCAAAAAGCCGAAAATATAAAACGCCTGCAAGAAGGCGGCAAAAAAGTCGCCATGGTAGGCGACGGAATAAACGATGCACCTGCGCTGGTGCAAGCAGATATTGGCATCGCAATAGGCAGCGGCACAGATGTCGCCATAGAATCTGCCGAGATAGTGCTAATGCGCGGCGATTTGCATGGGGTAGCCCAGGCGATTTTGTTAAGCCGCCGCACCATGCGCAATATCAAACAGAACCTGTTCTGGGCGTTTTCGTATAATGTGGCGGGGATTCCCATTGCGGCTGGGATTTTGTATGTACTTGGCGGGCCGCTGCTCAACCCTATGATAGCTGCGCTGGCCATGAGTTTTAGCTCGGTGTCTGTGCTGCTGAACGTGCTGCGGATTAAGGGGATGCGGCTTGGGGATGGGGGAAAATAGGTTTTTGGGGAAGCAGATATTGACTGGCATTGGCGTGTGTTGTTTTTATTAGAAAAATCCATCCCACGGCCTTTGCGATTACTACGATGCAAATTAGATCACAGCTATGCGCCCTACTCACTTCTAATCAATGACTTTGTTTTTATTGATTTTTTGACGAATTTTATGTTTTTGAAATGGACAGATTCTATTCAGCATCAGATACGAGCCGCGCTAATATATCAAGCATCTTATCAATATTGTTCGCATATCGAAGTTTTACTTCTTCATCTAGCCAGTCAAAGTGTTTGTATCAACTAAAAAAAGTAGCAAATGTTAATGAAAGATTGTAGCGAAAGTTAATGAAGTCAGGAGAAGAGTGGAGATTTTTTGCTTGCAAAAAATACTACCCGACCTTGACTGAATGGCATATTGACAAGGAATAATTGAGGGTGGTACATTGGTGTTTTCCCCAAGGCACCCCTTTTAACCGTTTTCTCTTTTCGCCACTTTGGTTAATATTCGCTACATTGTTAAATTGCAAAAAACAGGGTGTTGAAGTAAAGTCGGCAGACAATACAAAATCAAAATCTCTCGACACACTAATCGGCCATTATGGTGTGGAAAGAGGAATCAAGCTGTCTGCAAAGAATATCGGAGGCAAAGATAAAATCGAGAGCCTTCCACTTTACATGGCAATGTTTTTGTAAGAAGATTATATCCTCTGCGTGGCATAGTGAAATAAATAGACTTCTTCCGAAATTCCCGTAGGGAGTTTCGGAAAAGTTACATTTTCAATCTTTTACTTCTTCTGAGGTAACCCGGAAGAAACCGGGCGGCACGAAGTGCCGGGTTCGCCAAGCGAACCTTATGAAATTGCATTTTTTGCAATTTCATAAGAACTCTAATGAGAAACGGTCTCGCCAAAGCGGTATCTGAAACGCCGAGATAAAACGCTTCAGGTGCCGCTTCGGCGAGACCGTTTTTTAATTATTTTGGCATAAAGATAAAGGTTGTCTTTTTTCCGTACTTTGTGTTTGCAAGGTGAAGCTATAGTAATTAAACTGGAAAATCGTCCAGTTTAATTACTCAGCCAGCTAACGCTGTCTGACTGCACCTCCTACGCTTCGCTGCGTCGGTGCAGGGCGTTCATGTAACTTCAAAAT
>Ga0123355_10004731_pt1 | contig 19796 bp, 16 predicted proteins | sample TergutEmb28metaG_3_FD_89872 | JGI IMG/M metagenome (GOLD analysis project Ga0123355, IMG submission 89872) | Embiratermes neotenicus P1 segment gut microbial communities from Petit-Saut dam, French Guiana - Emb289 P1 | ecosystem: Host-associated > Arthropoda: Insects > Digestive system > Gut ...
AGAGTCCCTGTCAAACATATAAACACACACAATGCAAAACACTTACACAAGTTTCGGGATTCTCCTTTTTCTATCTTGGACTTCTTGTAATGGACGCTATATGGACACTCCCCACTTTTTTGTAAAATCATGCTAAAAAAATACCGGACTATTATACTGTACGCAGGTTTTTAAGCAGTACGCTGATTGTGCCGTCTGGGTGGGTGGTTATCTCTAGGGTATCGTCGGTTGCTACCAGGTCTGCCGGGAATTTTATCTCAATGCCGTTTTCAGACTTGATTTTATGTGTGCCAAATTGCTGGCGTACTACGCGGTGTCCTAGGGGTAGGTCTTCTTGTATGCCTGCCTCACGTAGGGTGTTTACATATTTAAACTTTAGCTCGTCATTGGCGTCAAAGATTTGTGCCGCAACATTGCCAATTGATACAGTGCCTTCGTATTCCTCGGCTTCTTCAAGGAGTGCGGCCTTGATTTGGGCATGGACGGTGGGGCTGCCATTGTAGTATTCGTCTACAAATTCCAGGTTTATCTCATCTATTAGTTTTGCCTGCTCTTTTTTTGAAGGGGTTGTATCGCATTCCAGGAAAATTTCGGAGAAATATAGTGCTGCTTCGCCATCAATTACGGCAGGTTTTTCCAATATGCTGATGGGCATAGAAGACCCGTCTAGGGCTACCAGGCAAGCGTACTCTACCTTGCCGGTGGAAAATGGAAGCGCGGTGCAGAGGGTTAATTGATTGTCTGAGTCTTTGCTTTTGTGTGCATATACCTCTTGGTACCCCATTTGCAATATGGCCAGAAACTCGCCGTCTTTGCTGCCTACGCGGGTTATTAGCAGGTCACATGGGGGAATGCTTGGGTAACGGTTCATTATGACATCCAATTTTTGGGCGATTACTGTCGCGGTTTCTTGGAAATATATGCTGCCGTTTTGGTAGTTAGTTAGTAGTTCGTACATCGGTGATTCTGGTTTGAAGGTAGCTGTCCTTGTACCGGCGGTGTCTAGCAATTTTTTTACATGCTTTGTGATAAAGGCCTCGCATACCTCGCTGCCTATGTCCAGTTCTGTGTCGGAAAATATCGAGTCGCGCCCGTCGTTGCGCAATATGTGCAGTACCGCGTTTCTAATCTTTAGTGACATTGTGTAGCTCCTTTTGTAAGTAGTTGTGTGTTTTTGTCTTCATTTGTTATCTTTGTTTGTATCTTTATTGCTATTGGTGGCTAATGTCTTTTGTTAGTTTTGGTTAGTTGTCGCTGTCATTCCAGTCATCGTCATCGTCCCAGTCGTCCTCGTCGTCCCAATCGTCGGGGTTTTCTATGTCTTCGGGGTTTTCTACGTCTTCTGGGTTTTCAGGGTCATCTACGTTCTCAAAATCTTCCTCATCCCAGTCATCAAGTTCGTCATCGTCTTCCCAGTCCCAGTCGTCTTGGTCATCTTCTTCCCATATATCATCCCAGTCGTCATCCTGAGGGCTTGTGTTTGGCATAGCTTGTTCATTTTCCTTGCCAAATTGTAACATGTTGGAAACCTCCTTTTGGGTTTGTGGCTGCGTTCGTAGATGCGTCGTTGACACAGCTTTTACAGTATAGCCAGTTTTTTTTTGATTTCAAGAAAATTTTGTTTAGCAAGTATTTTGATTTGGAAAAATATATTTGGATAAGTTTAATTTCCGGCAAAATAATGTATAATGTCCGGTGGAAATCACGAAGGAGGAAAGCAATATGAAACTAGGAATCGTTGGCCTGCCTAACGCAGGCAAAAGTACACTGTATAACGCAATAATGCAAACCGGTGCAGAGGCGGCAGATTACCCCTTTAGCACAGTAAGCCCCAATGTTGGCAAAGTACCGGTGCCTGACGAAAGGCTTGGGCATTTGAATGATATGTACAACTCAAAGGTAGTGACACCTGCGTCCATTGAAATGGTGGATATCGCTGGCCTGGTAAAGGGCGCGAGCAAGGGCGAAGGGCTTGGCAATCAATTTCTTGGCCATATTCGCGAGGTGGACGCGCTTGTGCATGTGGTTCGCTGCTTCGAAGACGATAATGTGACCCATGTATACGACAGTATTGACCCGATACGCGACATTGAAACGGTAAACCTTGAGTTAATCTTTGCAGATTTAGAAATGCTTGAAAAACGCCTACTACGCGTAGCAAAGTCCGCACGCACAGATAAAAGCCTGCAACGAGAGTTGAATATATTGGAAAAAATAAAGACTGTGCTGGAAGAAGGACAGCCAGCCCGCAGTATAAACTGGGAAGACCCAGAAGACCAAAAGTTAGCCGATAGCCTCACGCTGATTACTCAAAAGCCCGTGCTGTATGCGGCCAACGTATCCGAAGACGAGATTTCGGCACCAAGCCCTGCTATGGCCGCACTTTCTGAACTTGCTGCCGCAGAGGGCACTACTTTGTATGTATCATGCGCAAAGCTTGAGGCTGAGATTGCCACGTTAGAGCCGGAGGAAAAAGCAATGTTCCTGCAAGAAATGGGGCTTAGCGAGAATGGTCTTGCCAGGCTTATTTCTGCTGGATACGAACTTTTAGGGCTTATCAGCTTTTTAACGGCAGGGCCTAAAGAAGTACGCGCTTGGACGATTCGCAGGGGGGCGAAAGCACAACAGGCCGCCGGGAAGATTCACAGCGACCTTGAGCGTGGGTTTATTCGTGCCGAGGTTGTGGCTTTTGATGACCTTATGGACGCGGGTAGTTATACGGCCGCTAAAGAGCGAGGCGCGGTTAGGGTTGAGGGCAAGGAATATATTGTGCAGGATGGGGATGTGCTTTTGATTAGGTTTAATGTGTGATATAAGCGTTTCGAGCGTTTCTATTTGAAATGGAGTCTAAAATGCATAGTGATAGAGTAAAGCACTTACAGGCATTGGATATAAATCAACTGCTGATAGATATCTTTGGTAGACCCGTTGAAAAAAAAGATATCGGAAATCATGATGATTTACGCAATTTTGTCTGCTCCATTGAAGACAAGTATATTTTTAAGGCGTTTAGCAATAAAAACGGCTGGAAAAGAGAAGTGCAAAACTTAGTACGGGCAACTAAGTCGTTATTCTCGCTTCCAGAGATTATTGACTTTGGCATGGTGGGTAATATTGGCTGGATTGTAATGACCGTAGTTAACGGTGAGAATTTGGCGGCCACATACAACAACATGCCTTCTATTGAGAAGAGGCAACTATGGTATACAGTGGGTCAGTTACTTGCAAACTTTCATAATAACAATGCAATTAGTTCATGTGAAGCCAATTTTTTAAGTGTCAAGCTTCATGGTGCTGCTAGGAAAACATATTTGGAGCACGTCAAGGAGTTATATTTTTACCACAGGGGAATGATAGTCGATAACGATTATTATGGAAATGAAGAAGCATATATGTCTGTTTTCTCAGTTATTGAGGCTTGGCTTGCGAAGAATAACGGCACTGATAATCTCTTAACATTATGTCATCATGATTTTAGTCTGCGAAATATTTTGTATGATGCCTCTTTAAAAAAATTTGGACTAATCGACTTTGAGATGGGCTTTTATACCGAAGCTGAATCTGACTTTACTAGGCTACTATTAGACCTAATTCCGCAAGGATACGACGACGATTTCTTTAACGGATATTTTAAAGAAAGTGTAATTATCACACGAGATGACAAAAACATATATGTGTATCTTTTGCTTAAGTTAGTTGAAATTTGTAGTTGGTCTTTTGTGCGTGCTAATGACCATTATACTGATGCTTTTACGCTTTTGCGTGGAATAGCAAAAATGTATAGTGGATGATTTTGATAAAACCGATTTTTCAGTGGATGATTTGGTGAAAGCCGCTATTTCGCATACACATGACATCGTCATCATACATGTGGATGATTTGGTGACAGCCGCTTTACGCCAAAAAAATGCCGATGTTTGATGTCGGCATTTTGCTGTTGTTATGACTATTTTGTACTATATCAAACTATTCCATTTTAATTTTTCATTACGTCATCGAAGCAGCCACAGATGGAAGGTTACTCAAATTATTCCCTCTGTCCCGTCAGGGTGCGGTTAAAACGGGCGGAAGTATCACCTTGCAACATATAAACTAAGTTCTCTAATAGTGCAAATTCCAAGTATTATATGGTATACTCACCCTGTAATCTCCAAAAAAATTGAGGAGAGGGAAACCAGTGAAAATAGTGAACAATGACGCAATACCACTAGGTTATGTACAACTAGCCGACGGTGTACTAGCGATCTTCCCAATGCACGATATTTTAGTCAACTACACATTTGAAAATTCAAAACATTGGGAATCCCTAAAGCAGGCGATTAATCTCATAATCAATGCATTCAGGCAATACGAGCTTGATAACCACAATTTCAAAACCAAGCTGCAACCAATAGAAGGCGAAATAAGTGTACAAACCCAATACCAATACTTTACAAGCAAAGATGGCAAAACCACACGCAAGCAAGACGTAGAGATTACAGAAGAAACAGGCAATCTAAAATATATCGAATTTCAAAACAGAGCCAGTGCCAGCCTACACCTCGACACACGCTCGGCCGAATACTTCGGGCTAGGCATAGGCTACAGCAAGGGCAAACCAGCCGACCAACTTTGGCTGCTGGCAGAAGACGCAGACTTATTGCTAAACGGCAAGGCATTTTCTCGCTATACCCTAAAAGATGATTCAACAGGCCAAGCACACCCTAACAACTCGGGCATTCTCTATATAAGCTTGACCAGACTATCTGAACAAGCTACCCCAGCAGGTGAGTTGGCGTTATTCCTCCTGGGTAAACTAAAAGAACCAAAAGATGAAACAGTGAAGGAAATAGCCAATACATTCAAAGTTAGTTTTGACGCGTTCAAAGAAGACAAGGAGGTTGCTCAAATGTTATCGCTACAAGAAAGATACGAGTTAGAGGGCATGGTTAAAGGAATGGCGGAAGGGCGGGTTATAGGCCGAGCAGAAGGCAAGGCCGAAGGCTGGACTGAAGGCCGAACTGAAGGCGCAAATAGAGTGATAGAACTAATAGAAAGCGGCACCCCGCCAAGAGAAGCTTTGCGTATAGCAACTGAAGAAGCGCGAATGGAGACACACATGCAAGACTTTAACGATTAAAGACTTAAGCCTAAGTTTACTCATCAGCTACTTATCATGTTCCTGTCACACATCTTTCACCTTTAGAATACAGTAGTAGTACAGTCCCGTATGGACTTGCGGCACAAACTACACTAGTGTATTTTAATGTACAAGAACCTCTTGCCCATGCAATCTGGACAAGCGGGAGGTGAAAACAGTGGAAAACACACATGATAAGCATAAGAAGCAAATATTATGCCCAACAAAAACATGCGAGGATATAACCATATCCGTCCCAGTAGAGGTACACGCCCGCGCACAAATTGGTGATATCATACTAAAATGCAAAGGGCAACATATTAATCCTCATGGTAAGCCACAAATGACAAGCAAATTTGACATCGTTCATGATATATCCCTTGGTATTCCAATTGACTTTATTACAGATGTAGAGGTCAAGAACGAACGTGTGGATTTTGATTTGCATAAGTGTTAGGTGTTAGGTAGAGTAGTATTAAAATAGCGCATATCATCTGTATTATTGGGTGGTACGCGCTATTTTAATATTGTTGGATGATTTGGTACCAGCCGCTTTCTATCTTGAAACTACTTTACCCGTCGAACAGTCCGTTTACGCACCTTAAACAAAATATCACAATGTTCAATAGTGCTTAAACGATGCGCGACGATAAGCATAGTCTTCTTACCGCGCAGGCTTTTTATTGACTCCATAACAGCCTTTTCAGTCTCGTTATCCAGCGACGCCGTAGCCTCGTCAAACACAAGTATCGACGGGTTGCTATAAAGTGCCCGCGCAATGCCTATACGCTGACGCTGCCCCCCGGACAGGCGCACGCCCCTATCACCAACAGTAGCCTCAAGCTGCTCGGGCAATGAGGCCACAAAGTCCTTGAGCTGAGCCTGCTCCAACGCCTGCCAAACTTTCTGCTCATCAATCTTCTTTGGGTCGACGCCAAAGGCAACATTCTCTTTAATGGTTTCATCAATTAGATAAATAACCTGGGGTACATATCCAACATTCTTTGCCCAGCTATCGAAATGATGGTGTACAGACTTACCGTCATACACTACACTTCCTACCTGTGGCACGAGAAGTCCTAGCATGATATCTAGGAGGGTAGACTTGCCAGCACCGGAAGCACCAATAAACCCTACAGATGAATTGTGAGGGATTTTAAATGATACATTTGCTAATACAGGTTTGCGAGTGCGAGGGTACCTAAATGTTAGTCCGCTTACAACAATATCACGAGAAGAGGTAATTGCATTAGGTGCTGGAACCAATTGAGTATCATTGCTTTCAAACAAAACGCTATACACGACATCTATTGATGTACTTTGACGTATAACTTGCGTAACACTGTTAAGTATTCTGGAAATAGCCGGGAACATTTTAAAGGCGGCAATCATAAATACACCTAATTGTGGCAGAAGCAACTGTACGTCCACGCCTGCAAAAATAATTAGGCCAACAACCAAAAAAGCACCGCTAAAGCATAAGGACTCCATAAATAATCTCGGCAGTTGGCGCATAGTTTGTATCCGCTCTTTGATTTTTACCGTTTGAAGTCGGATTTCTTTAAACTTATTTGTAAAATATTGTTCACGTTGCGAAATCTTAATTTCTTTGACACCATGAAGTGCCTGTAAAACAGCTTTATTTATCAACACAATTCCGCTCAACTCATCGTCGCCGCTGGATTGTATCTTCCCTTTAAAAATTTTGAAATACACGATGGTTGAGATAGTGGCAAAAAGTAATACTACCAAGGTCATATAAAAGGACGAAATCATAAGAAATATAAGAATGAAAAAGGTCATAAACCCGTCAATAAGTAGCTGAATCGAGCTTTCAATAACACCATAAAGCCGCTCTGCTTTTCTTATTACAAGAGCTTGCAGTTTTGATGGGTCGTTATTTACATGATACAGATAGGGCTTTGTTAGTGTATTCGCCAGCAATGAGTTTGATAAAATTGCAGTATTAGTTGCAAGGAATCGGTTTTGTAATCTAGCAAAAAAGTAAATATAAAGCCCTCTAAACACATAAACAACCGCAATTATAACTGCTAAAATAGCAAGGAATGGGGTGACACCACTAAACCCAAATAAGCTATATGCAAAACTGAGGATTCTGTTAGTGTATATAATCGAAGGCTCGGTTAATATCATTATAAAGGGTTGGATTAAGGATAGGGTTAAGGTTTCAATTTGAGCCCCGATGATTATTCCAACTATAAGGATTATTAGCCGAATTTTTATACTGCGAGGGAAAATATGCCTTAGTTTTGTTATTTTGCTCATGCGGGAGCCTTTCCTTTAGGATTTCATGAACAGTCGTTTTATTGCCCTTAATGGCTTAGTTACTCGCCAGGATGTAGATGACTCAAGTTGCTGCACGTGAGCGCCTAAGGTTTTTATCTGTTTTCTAAGCTTATTGTTTTCTGCCTTTGCTCTAGAAACTTCGCTACTGGCTATGTTTTTACCTACAACTGATGACCAATAATGTAAGTATTTACTTGAGATAAAGTTATTTGCATGTAGAAACGGTAGAGTCTCAAGCATTAGCATAGCAAGATGGTCTGCTATGACTTCAGAGTTATCTTTGAATTTGCGAAGTCCCTCAGCTGATGCGTCACTCTCTTGTTCGAGACGTATTCTAAAAGAAATAGATAAAATGTTTCTTTGCTTCTTAATCTTAAACGAAGCAAACTTTTGCTTCATCTCATGATAAAATTTAGACACTTCACGCGCTTTATTATTGCTATAGCTGATATTAAACATAAACCCAACACTACGATTGCTAACGGAAACTTTGTAATAATTGTCCTCGCTATTTGAAAAAAGCACATTCATATATCGTTCATTAAGATTGGGATGTATTTTGGATGGTATACTCTCGAAATCATGCTTCAAATTTAGTTGATTAATAATTTTTTCATAAAGGGCAACACAATGCTTTGTTGCAAGAGTATTGCGAGTAGATGACAAAAGTTTAACTATGTGGTCTAAAGACGGCAATGGGGAATGGGTAAGCTTATCCTCAACATCTGGAACGAAAAAAAGGACAGTCTCACATAAGTTTTTTGAACCGTGGTTAATATATAGTTTATATTTAGGGTTTATTGACAAAACAAAGTCTGGGATAACCCAGAAATCATCGGATCTATGATAAATACTTATTGCCATCTTGGGGGTATATTTAGCAATTGATTCCTTAGCCCCAGCAAGAGCATACCTTTCTGCTCCTTCAATATCCATTTTGATGAAATCTATTTTATTGACTTTATTTTCATAAGCCCATATATCAATAGTTGTTGCGGGAACCTCAATTCCACCTTTAAGTAAACTCTTATTCTCACCGGCTGAAATTTCTGGAAACCGCAAAATCTCTTCCTTATCAGATACAGCGATGGGGACAATTGTTACAAAACTTGCTTGACTTGAATCAATATTTTTGCTTAAAATCTCGGCCGTTGCTGGTGTTGCTTCAAACGCATATACATGACCATCTTTACCTGCTTTGTTGGCAAAATATATGGATGTTGAGCCTGTAAAAGCTCCAATATCTAAGACCGTATCCCCCGGTTCGACTTCGCATGTGAATCCATTGCCACGATAGGTGTAATTTTCCAATATCCAGCATCCAATGCGATCATAGTCATTATCACCGTCGACCCTATATTTTTCAGACAAACGAATAAAGTCGACCCACTCCTCATGACTATAAAACCAACCTTTATCTGTAAACCACTTTCTATACAGAAATTGTTCACCTAATCTAGCCGCGTATACTTTCATGAGAAGAAGCATTGATTTTTCATCGTCCACTATTCTCCCTAACTTAATAAAGTTTTCAAGTGAACAAATTGACATTTTTGACCTGCTACGAACATCATCAACAGGAAAATAGTTTATGTCTAAGTTCTCCACATAATAATTAAGTTGTTCAATTAAATATTTTTCAACATTAAAATTACTCATACACATTTAAATCACTCCAATTTTTTTGTATGTTAAACGGCACAAATCACATATTACGATTTGTTAAGTATTTTTTTATTGCACGTAGTGGCTTCGTAACGCGCCAAGATGTTGAGGTTTTAATTTGCGATAGCTGAGTCTTGATTTTTTCGTATTTTTCACCCATCTTCTTGTTTATGTTTACATAATTCCCATACCGCACGAGTTCCTCTTTATCTTTATTGCGTATTGCGGTAATAATAATTGCCTCTTCTGGTTTTAATAGTTTATCTGCATAGAGAGGAAGGTTTTCATCTAGGAAATCCGACATTATATTTAAATCTTTATCAGATAAATTATTATAGTTTTGAAAGTTTTTAACTATGTTGTGTAATTTTGAGAAAAAACTTTTGTGAAATTTTCTCATTGCGTACTTCGCAGCATGTCCTTCAATAAATCCTTGCTCAAAACATAAATCGCACCATCGCATCAACTGATATAACGCTTCGTCAGTTGTTATTTTACGAGACGTAAGATGTTCTCCTCCAGATGTCCATTTAATATCATCGTCACGCGACAAAAAATAATAGATTTTTTTGCTTATACAGCTTATCTTTACTATCCGCTTTCTAGCAATCGCACAAATCAAGTCATTAATAAAGTAAAAATCTTCACCCTTTGTAACAGATAAATCGAATTTTATATTGTAATATTTTAATAGTTGTGCCTTAAAAAAAACGTGTACAGTTCTTAAGTTCCGCAGATTATTCACAGAGCATACTGGTATATTTCCATAGTTATGCCTCGTGTGTAAATCGATGAATTTTTTGTCGCGAAATGTGCTGGAAAGATAGATAGGTGTACCATCTTTAACATGTGCGCGCTTTACAAGAACCAAATCACTATCATTTGCAGAGGCCAATTTATAGCCGTCTAACAGGGTTTCCTCATCAATGTAATCATCGCTATCTACAAAGAAAACATACTCTGCATTAGCGAGTTCAAGTCCATGGTTTCGAGGCGCAGAAGCACTGCCAGAATTTTTTGGCAATCTGGCAACATTGATAAAGCCGGGGGGGTACTTGGCTCTATATTCACATATTACATCGTAAGATCCATCCGTTGAGCAGTCATCAACAACAATAATTTCATAATCACTTTTGGCCATTGTTTGATTAATACAACTTTGCAAGCATCGCTCAATTAGAGTTTTCCTATTGTACAAAGGAATGATTATACTTACCTTCACGCTCCCACCCACCTTCACTTGTATTCACTAGATGCTCTCTCCCCTAAATACCATGTAGGATGAAAACCACTAGTATTTTGAAATGACATATAAAGACTTTGTAAGTAACGTGTGTTGTAGCTACTTTTACGTGATTGTGAAAGAGCAACTTTTAGATAACGAGTATAGGAGTAATAGCATAATAACTGCCAAAACAAATCATCTGGTTGTGAGTTTGTATAGCCATTTATATAACCAGTTAAAAAGTGAGGGCATAATGGATATATATATATATCGCGCAAATCATAATAAGGGTCATAATATCGATTCCTATTCATCCATAGAGGGAAATCAATTAATGTAATATCACCACCCTTTGACACCATTACATTTCTCGAATTACAATCCCCATGAATTAAACTTAACGGACGCTCATCTAGAAGGCTTCTATTATTGCGCAAATGCTTGATGATATGACTATCCCCTTCATAGCTACGTTTGCTTTTTTGATACTTGTCTATATATCTCTCTACACTGGAGGTAACCCATGCCTTCCATTTTCTTGTGGCATAGTCATTTGGTGCGGGATTATTATCATGCAATGACCGCAATGTTACTCCTAGCTTTTCACCTAGTTGGTATTTTTCTTTATCAGTGCATTTGCTGAGTACAGCAAGCAGAGTTTGGCCGTCAATCCATTCATAAACACTATAAACCCCTCGTGGACTTACCCCATAATTAACATATGGAAGCACGGGCAGCCCCTGACCCTCAAGTCGACAAATAATTTGTTGCAACTCTAGAATTTTCATAAGGTTCTCATTTATTTTTTCATTAAAGTATAATTTAATGAAAAATGTAGAGCCTTTTTTATCTTTTGCTATATAGTTCTCTGTTTCATTTCCTAACTTTAATGGCTTGTATTCACTGAAATACTCTTTGAAATAAATATGTTCTTTTACAGCCAAGTCAACCATTAGTGATTTCATAACTTTTTTCTGTTCATCAATGACTTTGTTGAATGTTTTTTTCGAAACAGGTAAAAATCTCAAAAAAAAATTCTTTAACTTTGAGAACATGTTAACACCCCTTACTTACTCATGTTGCGGATTGCGTCATATACTCTTTTACAATTATTCTTATCAGCAAAAGGAAAAGTGCTGTCAATTCTCTTGCGATACTTGTCTTTTAATTGACATCCATTTTTCATATACTCAATCATCCGTGATATTAAGCCTTCAAATGTAGTTTCAACCTCTCCAAAGCCATCGCTGTCATAATCGAAGCTACCCTTTTTATATACATGATTCCCAGAAAAGAAATCATCGGAATCAAATTGTGTATATATTAATGGTTTTCGTAAATAGGCAAAATCATAAACGACAGACGAATAATCACTGACTACCATGTCACTCTCAGCAAATACTTTGCTATAAGGAGTTTCACTATTCAAAAATGTAACATATTCATTTTTGGCAAACAGATGCATTGAATTGCGCATATGAGGATGCGGGAAAAATTGCAGCTTGTATTCAAGTTTTTTTGCAGCTTGCAATAACTCATCACAATTTAGTAAGTTGTTGTAGAAAGCAAAATACGTTGACTCTGTGAACCCATCTACAGGAAACCGCTCACCAGAACTGTTTATGTTTGTAAGATATTTTCTCCAAGTAGGCATGATTGTTATAGTTCTTTGTGAATCATCATAGAGCTTATCATGACGGGGGAGTCCAGTTAATTTCACATGCTTTTCACTGTAGAAATAATCATGCATTAATATAGATTCATATTCACGATTTGTGGATGTCACAAACAGTGCCAAATTTTTTTTATATCGTCCTAACCACTCCGATAAATCATTTGATATGATTCCATGCTGTAAAAATACAAATCGACTATCTGCAATCAAATCCCTATAGAACGCTAAGTTGTACTTAGTTGGCTCAATATACTCATCGTCAGCCTGCGAAGATATAAATGTTGCACCAAGCATTCGATACAACTTATATCTTGATGATAGAAAGGGAACAACTTTGCCGATTTTAGATATTCGCTTAAAGTCCGGTGATGTTTTATCTATGCTGAAAACCGGTGTTATACCTAAAGGCTTATTTTTCACCAAATACTCAAAAAATGCTTCACCATTGTCATCGCCTCTATTGCGCCTGTCAGATATTACCCATATCTCTTTACGCATGAAAAGCTTCGCAAGTTGCACAGAACAACGTGCTAGTAGCACTTTTTTCACACCAGCATTTTTTGATTTCAAACACTGCCATAAAAATTTCAACTCACACTTTACATGTTGAATAAATCCACAACGCATTACCGCAATTGATGACTTACTTGCAGTAAACTTCCAATTATTTTTCACATAATAGGATGTAGAATAATCATCGGCAACAGGCATAAACGCCCCATAATGAAGGCGTCTTCTATGAACAATTGTGCCATCAGATAGGCGGCAACAAACTTCAATTTTCGTAAGCCCTTCCATATCTAACTGGAGGGAACATACAAAAATAACACGCACAGATACTCTATTTCCAAGCGCATAGACTTCACTCATTTTTGATGTTTTTGCTTTTACAAAGTGATTGTCATTCACTCGTAGCATAATTTCAGTATTTTCATCAATGCCAGTGAATGCTAAAAACCCTTCTAATTGAAGACAATTATTGTCAACATCCAGGAAAGACAGAACTGTGTAGCCATCACTAAGGCTATGTATAACATTATTATTAAAAGATATTAGAGCATTCTGTGACCTTGGTGTAATGTCTGGCTGCTTGCCATATTTTAAACACATTAAAAAATATTTATATTCAGATGTTATGTTTTTTTGCTCAAGAATTATTTTGTCATCAGTTTTTCGGAGTATTACAGATAATAATTCGAAAAATTCATCTTTTTCCATATCTGAAAGCAAACCTTCTGGGAATTGCGCGTGCATAATTTTCCACTGGATATCATATATAACCGCATATTGTACAAACCAAGGTATATAACCTAGTTGTCTTTCAAAAAATTCATATGCCCACAGGCTAAGCTGCTTTAAATATGCGATGTAATAGCCTTTTTTACTACGGCTGGATTGTATTAACGACAAATTTTCTCCTGTTCGCCGTCTATAGTTGTATGCACAATCGTGCACTACACCAAATTGATGTCTTTCAACCAACACCTTTAGGATTTCTTTTGCGTCCTCTCCATGCACCAGCTCTGGGTCAAAACATATATTAGGAATTTTATCAGCTTTAATATAACTTGAGTTTGTAAAGAGAAGAATGTTGGTGTATTCCATTCGTAGGTCAATTATCCGTGTGCCTTTGTTAAATCTATAATTCAATTGATGTGCACCACTTTTTGCCTCAAAAAAAATTAAAGGAATTGAAACTAAGTCAATCGCTGCATCATTTGCAATAAAAAATACATACACCTTTTCTAATGCACAATCCGTGATTGTATCATCTGAATCCATAAAATTCACATATCGTCCCTGTACATGCTCTAGCCCCGCATTTCTTGCAGAAGCTACTCCACCATTCTCCTTATGAATAACAAAGACATTATTAGGGTACCGTGTCCCATACTCATCACAAATAGTACCAGAGTTATCTGGCGAACCATCATTAATCAATATAAGCTGCACATTTTCTTCAAAGCCAATTGTTTGATTGAGTAAACTATCCACTGCTTCACGCAAGTATGCCTCAACATTATAAACAGCCATTACAACAGAAAATTTGTATGGATATCCGCATTCATCAAAGCATTTTTGCTGACTTTGCGTTAAGTTTTGTGTAGTCATGTAAGAAAGGCACTCCTTTTCATTGGATTTTGCGAATCTCATCTGGATACCAGGTTACGTTTGTCCGGCGTTTTAACCATCCCCATACCGCCACACTGGCCACTGGAATGGCGATAATCATCAAGGCACGCAGCTTCATCTTTATTTTTGTTTCACTTGAAAGAAAATAGCTTGCACCATATCGCAGGGATTCTTTTTGCAGGTAGCGTTTTAAGCCTGGGCGATGTTGACCATATTTGCCTGCCGCATACAGCATTGAGATAGCCGCATCTGCATAACCTGCTTTTATATGCCTCGCGTATTGGGGGTATTGAGGCAGATTGAGTTTGACAATATCAAGAACTTTGTGTCTTGCGACTAACTCGGTTTCACGTTTGGCGTCAAATGTGACCATCGAGCTTTGGGGGCTTATGCAGTAGTGGTATAAAGCTTCCGGGATGTACGCAACTATGGGGCTTGCGATAAATAACTCTGTTACAAATGCCAAGTCCTCGCAAAAATGAAGATTTGTGTCCAGACGCCTATCTGTAGGTTCGAATAGCTTTTTATCGAATAGCTTGTTCCACATAAAGCCCTCAAAGAAGTGAGTGCGCAGCACATACTCCAGTGCTTCTGTACCCGGTAAAGCAGTTGGGATATCGGGGTGTGCTTGTGTTTCTATCCAGTTATCTAGGTGTCGCTTTTCATACCCGCATACCGATATCATTGCATGGTGTTTGCTGGCGGCCAGCAGAAGCTTTTCATACATATCCGGCTCTATCCAGTCGTCTGAGTCTACGAAACCTATCCAGTCGCCTGTTGCCGCGTCTATCCCTGTATTGCGTGCCGCGCTTACACCGGCGTTTTTATTGTGTATAACCTTGATCCGGTTGTCTTTATTGGCGTAGTCATCGCATATTTGCCCGCTGGTATCTGTCGAGCCGTCATTTATTAATATTATCTCTAGGGTTTGGTATGTTTGGTTGAGGATACTTTCAATTGCACGGTGTAGATATTTTTCTGAGTTGTAAACGGCATAATTATGCTAATCAATAGATATCCCACGCCTCCTTCGTCGAAGTCACAAACCGGTTGGCGGAATCCCTTGGAGTTAACCCCATAACCTTAGTTAGGGGAAAAGCGACCATAAAGCGGCGCATTGGAGTTGTGAGAACACGCCCTAGTTAGGTTTTCTGCCATATTTCCAGCACCACCTTATAACTTGCACTGCCCTTAGTGCTACGGATAAACAATGAAAGACAAGGCGGTTTCTAAAAGCACTGACCATGCTATAAAAGGGGGATTGTGCCAGATGATACATCGGAAGAACCCCTCTGTAGGTATCAAATATCATTGGGCGATGCTGTTTCTCGAAAGTGCAGTATTCATTTATATAATAGAAAGTTTGCCAAACCAGCTCTTTGCAGATGAGGGGCCTGTCTTTATACCTTGGCAATGCGTCTTTTATGATTGTCACTAAATCAACCACGAGCTTGGGGCTTGTGCTATTCATTATTGAGCCTGGCCGCTTATAGTTGTAGGCGTAAAAAGGCATTTCAAGGAATAATAGTTTTGCCGTATCTTTTTCAACTGCGTCAAGAAGCTCTAGTACCCATTTTAGGTCTTCGCAGTACATAGACGGGGCAAAAAAAAGTTCGTGGCGTAGTATAAAATCGCGCTTGCAGACATATCGCCATACCGAGTTCCAACTGGGCTCAGGGAAGACGCCTATAATGTATTCTGTTCGTAGCTTGGGCTCTATGGGCGGGGCGTAGTTATGAGGCTCTGCGGTTATTAAGCCAGTCGAGGGCATGTATCTTAAGTATCTGCCAAAAAGCACATCTGGTTTATCGCTGCCTAATACTTGTAATATGTTTTGCAGTGCTTCTGGAAGAAGAAAGTCGTCGGCGTCTACAAATATGATATACTCACCTGTTGCGGCCAATATCCCCGCGTTTCGTGCACCGCCGGGGCCGGTGTTTTCCTGTTTTATTGGGGTTACGTCTAGCCCGTGAAGGCTGCTTACAAAGGCGTCTAGCGAGTTATCGGTAGAGCCATCGTCTACTAACACGATTTCTAACCCTTTAAACGACTGCTCTTTGATGCTTTTTGCTGCGTTTGCTATATGCATTTCCACATTGTATAAAGGAATAATGATGCTTAACTTTTTTGTGGCTTTTGTAGCGCATGAATTTCTATTGACGCTGTTTGATTTATCTGTCTCCGCCACATTTCATCCATCCCTTATTTAAGTGCCTTCCCTACTCTGCTATCCTCCATATCATTCATAGAAGCCCCTCATCACCTTCCGCGCTTAATCCGGCTACGCTTAGAAATGCTATGTATCGCGTACCGTATCGTCATAAACATTGAGGCAACAACCCCATAACCTGCCTGGCCATATGCGTTAAACGTCATTATTGCGGATGTAAGCCGATTTGATGATTTGGTGCCTTCTGCCATGCGGTAAACCAAAAGCGGCTCGTCAAGACCATAGGCTTGTCCCGCGTCTTTTACTAGTTGTAGCCACATGACATAGTCTTCATGGGTCATGGATCTTCTTGAAAACGATAGCATTACATCTCGCCTTACCATCACAGATGAGCAGGACATGATATTTCCGCGAAGCAATGCTTTGTAGGTTAGCTGTCTGGCGGCGGGTAAAACATAATTAAACTTTTTGCCTGTGGCGTTCATATAGGATGTTGCTGTATAGGTGATGGTACCGCCGGTTTCTGCGGCAAAACGTAACTGCCTCTCAAGCTTTTGCTCATGCCAAATATCATCACTATCCAAAAAAGCAATCCACTGCCCCGATGCCTTTTCAATGGCGTAGTTGCGTACTACTGCAACCCCTTGGTTTGTGGGCGAAATATACAATGATATCCGTGAGTCGCTTTCTGCCAGTTTTATAACGATAGGCACGGTTGAATCCCGCGAGCCATCATCGACAACAATTAGCTCCCAATCTAAAAATGTCTGGGCTATGACCGAACGAATGCTTTCTTCAATAGTTTTTTCGGCGTTGTAGGAGGGCATAATTACGCTGACTTTTGGTGCTTTTGGCACTTTTGGCTGTGTTAGAGTTTGTTGTTGCTGGGTGTATCCTGTGGTTACAGCCATATCCGCAATCATGGGCATAGTGGCTAAAGCGTCAGCATGCCCTGCGTCCACTGCCTCGGGAATAACGGCTAAGGTGTCAGTATGCCCTGCGTCCACAACCTCAAGCATAGCGGCTAAAGCGTCAGTGCCCTTGCACCATATACTTTTGCTATAGCAACGGCAGGGGCGAGATTGCTTAAACAACGACTGTATGTGTAAGTCATTTGAAATGTGCCTGTTTTACAGTCTTTGTTTTTGCATCTGTAACGTTGTATGCCGCCATGTGTCATGCCAAATCTGACTATCTGATTTAATCCGCATGTGGGGCAGTTCATGTTTTGTGCTTCTCTTTTGTTCATGCTCACCTGCGCAAACCTTGTATTTTTGCGCGGTTTTCGGCTTTTTTGAGGAAGAATATCTTGCAGAAAAAGCAGGGTTTTTTTTCGGAGGTATTTTCAAGTAGCACTTGTAATGCGCAACAAACTATGTTACATTTGTGTTGCGCGTATAATGTCGGGTTTTGAGGGGTTTTTGCATCAGCGTAGCTTTGAGCATGTCCTGGATGGATATGTATATAACTGAGACTTTTCCCATTGCAGAAAAACCCTGCTTTCTTTACACCAACGATTTCTCAACCCATGTCATAAACGTGGGACGGCTTATTTTTAGCCGCTTTGCCGCCTCCGTTGCTGTCAGTGTCCCTTCGCTCCACTGGTTATAAATGTCATTAAATATTTTTGGTATTTTTATGGGCGTCCTTCCAAATTTGACGCCCTTTGCTTTTGCTACGGCAATGCCTGCTGCTTGCCGTTCGCGATTTAAGTGCCGCTCCTTTTCGCATACATAGCATAAAACTTGAAGTACCAAGTCCGCCACAAAGGAGGCTGTTATGTCTTGTTCTTTTTTCCTTGTATCCAAGAGTGGCAGCATGTCAAGCACTACAATGTCTGCACCGCGTACCTTTGTGATATGCCGCCATTCGTCAATTACGGCGTTTCGGTCTCGGCCTAGCCTGTCTAGGGAGTCAATTACCAAGGCATGGCCGGGTTTTAGCTTGCTTACCATCTTTTGATATACCGGCCTCTCAAAGTTTTTGCCAGACATCATCTCCACTACAATGGCTTCTTTGGGTACTCCAAACTTCTGCAACGCTATTATCTGCCTTTCCGGATTCTGCTCCTTTGTTGAACATCTTACATAACCAATTAGCTGTACATTCATATGTACCGCCTCCTTCGGTTTCTTATTGAAATCTGAAATCGCTGTAAATGCATATGTAACTATTATTGAAATACTTATAGTTACTTATACAACTTTTTTGGAGGCGAATGTTGCATTTATTGTATTTTTAACAGAATATTAATCTATTTCATGACATTCAGTATCGATTTTGGAATACATTGGTATATCTAAGAAAGCGTAGCTGTTTCTTAAGCCGCTTCCAGACGATATCAATGTCATCGCAATCCATATCGGGCAGTGTATCCGATATGCTGTTATATAGGTTTTTTAACGAGTTGGTGTTTTTATCCACAACTACAAGCTTATGGTTGGCATAGGTTTTTGGGCACTGTGTGACATCGTACATTACGGTTACACTCTTGGTGCTTACTTCCAGGCCTTTGTGTGCGGCGTTTATTGTCTCAATGCCGTTTTTTACCTTTGAAAGCAGCTGGGCGTCCCCAAGTTTTTTTATCTTCATGTACTTGTAGACAGTTTGCTCGGAAACACCGGCCTGGTTTGCGATTGCCTTGCGGGTGCGTATGCCTGGGGTTGGGCCTGTTAGCTGTACTTTATGTGCGGCTAGTTCTATACGGACGGCGCTTGTAAGGTTGCGACGACCCAGCTGGTTTTCCAGTATCCACAGCTTGGCCTCGTTGCGGGAACCTAGGCGCATTTCGGATACTTCGTATGATATGCCGTGCTTTTGGCAGATTGCGTAACGATTATGGCCGTCAATAATTATCCCTTTCCATGCGATAATCGTATCGCGGCAGCCGTGGGATAGGATGTTTTGCTCTAGCTGGGCAAACTCCTCTTCGGTAAGTGGCGGGATTAGGTCTCGAAATATCGGGTTAATCATTAGCGGGATGTTTGGTAACTTGTTCCTGTGATTGCCTGTTGACATTGAGTTCTCGTCTCCTTTCTAAGACTTTTGTAATAAGATCGGTTAGCTGATGACGCAGCTCGTTTATTCTGGTGCACATGGTTTCGTTTGCCTCTGGATTTGTGGGCATTGGCATGTACTTTGCTATGGTTCTTAGCTGTTTGTCGGCTATGGTTAGCCGTTTTTCTACTTCCTTTGGCAGCCGCTTATGGGCCGTTCCGATTTTGATTTGGCCGGATTTTAGTAGGTTTATTAGGGCTGGACTGGCGTGCATCATGACTTCCATGTATCGCTGGACTGTTCCTTCGCCTACGCCTGCTATGGTGGCTATCTCGTTTTTGACACGATTACGGTCATCATCGTAAGTGGATGATTTGGTACCAGCCGCTTTTTCGTCCTGTATGGATGATTTGGTACCAGCCGCTTTTTCGTCCTGTGTGGATGATTTGGTACCAGCCGCTTTTTCGTCCTGTGTGGATGATTTGGTACCAGCCGCTTTTTCGTC
>Ga0123355_10004732_pt1 | contig 19795 bp, 9 predicted proteins | sample TergutEmb28metaG_3_FD_89872 | JGI IMG/M metagenome (GOLD analysis project Ga0123355, IMG submission 89872) | Embiratermes neotenicus P1 segment gut microbial communities from Petit-Saut dam, French Guiana - Emb289 P1 | ecosystem: Host-associated > Arthropoda: Insects > Digestive system > Gut ...
GCTCAACATGTTTCGGACATTAATATATCCATCTTCAGGAGCTTGCAACTATTCTGTTGAATTACCACATTGGTCGTTTTGTTCTTGGTTCGATGTGTGTTGGAGATTCGGTGTGGTTGAATTGGAGTGGTATCCGTGTTGCAGGCTGAAACACGGATACCACTCCAACTCAACTACACCGAATCCCCAACACACATCGAACCAAGAACAAAACGACCAATGTGGTAATTCAACAGAATAGTTGCAAGCTCCTGAAGATGGATATATTAATGTCCGAAACATGTTGAGCACATAAGAAGTGAAATAAAATAGCAAGTGACATCAAGTTGGTCTTACATTTCTTACTGTTTACAACAAGAACAGAATATCGGGTGGCACAAATGTTTCTGAGAAACTGATAGTTGTTCAGCTGGTCAAAATTTATCAATCTTTAATGGGTCGCGTGTCAGTACTGCATGTCGAGCCCTCAACATTCGAATGGAGAAGATCGCCTACATGCATGGAGAATACCGGCAAATATATTCCGCAGTGGACAACTAACAAATTCGACTTTCCAGCTTGGCTGTGGGCGGACAACTCTCTTCTCACACCATAAACAGCAGCGCGGTGTACAAAATGTCACACAAGGCCTGAAGTCATGAGATTCTCTTAAATGACCTAAGAAAATGATGGGAAACCAATGCCATGGAGCAGAGTTCTCTTTGGGAAGCTAACAGACACTCAGAAGTTCAAAAATTTTCCAACCTTTTACGGAACCCCAAAGCTTATGAACGTGCTCCTCGCAAAACACCGCCATTAATACGTACTTTAAGCGGCAGGAAACCAAGCCCCTCGGTCAGACTGTATTGCTTGAAGTCTCATTTTAATATTATCCGCCTCCCATTTTCACCTCGGTAAGAAATGAGCCAATAAAAAAGAAGAAATGCATTAAAATATTTTGCTCAGGAAACCTGGTGTGTGGACCACTTCGGTGACTTTGGAGTAAAGTACAGTATAGAACAGTATTCATATTGAGGTTTGGCGTTATGGCGACCGTGGCTCTGAAGATAGAGACCTTCTGCGATGAAAAGTTGCTTAGTCAGGCGTATATGTACTAATGCTTCAGAGCCTTTTGCAACAGACGGGCACATTCTGTCATGTAAGACATTTACTTTCTTTGTACTAAAATGGGTATAAATTAAATAGGATGTGAGAGTGTCGTTTAGGTTAATCTGGCACAGGATAGACTAGATTTTGGTTCTTCTTAAGAGAGAAATTAAGGAACAGAAATCTTTTAAACAACTTCATGACTATCAGCATTACAATAAAAACTCTGTCGCACTGCATGAGTATGTATGTGATTGAGTTAGTGAGCCAGTCAGTCAGCTAGTTATTTAGTTAGGTAATTAGTCAGTTATTTAGGTCTGTAGGTAGGTCGGTAGGTACGTAAGCAGGTAGGTACGTACGTACGTAATCAGGTAGGTAGGTCGGTAGGTATGTAAGCAGGTAGGTAGGTCGGTAGGTAAGTAAGTAGGTAGGTAGGTATGTCGGTAGGTACGTATTCATGTAGGTAGGTCGGTAGGTACGTAAGGAGGTGGGTAGGTACGTACGTAAGCAGGTAGATAGGTAGGTCGGTAGGTACGTAAGCATGTAGGTAGGTCCGTAGGTACGTAAGCAGGTAGGTAGGTAAGCAGGTAGATAGGTCGGTAAGTACGTAAACAGGTAGGTAGGTAGGTCGGTAAGTACGTAAGCAGGTAGGTAGGTAGGCAGGCAGGCGAGAAAAAATTGATTTACGGACTTGTTTTAATTTACTTTGTTGATAATTTGGAACCTTAAATGAAAAGTTCATTAAAAACGACTATACTAGGAATACTTAAAGCCATAAGAGATGCCCAAAAAAGTATTCATACACTGTCCATTTCACTCTATCATCGCAGCATTTGTTTGCAATGACCGACACCAAGCCCCAATAAAGTTAGTTTTTCCGGACTCTCTAACTCACCTTTCAAGAAAGCACAGTCGAGCAGGGGACCTTATTTTTGAGTTAGAGAACCTGAAAATATTTGTGTTCGTGGGCGGAATGTGAAGTTACTTTTATTTACAAAATTTCAATTAGATTTTAATAACATGTTAATATAAATATAGTTCTTTATGTGGAAAGTTATGCTTGTATATACACATTTGTTATATGAAAGATCGGATTAAATTATAAGCTAATGCCGGTCTTACGTAAATCCACGTTACGTATTAAAATGTGGTTATGAATTTACATTACCCAGTAGCTTTTTGAAACACAATAGCAAAGTTTTAAATCTAGATGTTAAAAAATTAATTGTAGCATCGTGTAGCCCCAAAAAAGAAAGGAGAGTATTTCATACAGAAAATCATATTACGCATCACACTAACCGTGAAAAAGCTGCAGGGTTTTTAGAGCCATCCTGTAGTTCCGCCTCAGCAGATTTAAGTTGGTGAGACTTGGAGTCGCCACTATTAAAACCCCTGCCAGCTCCAGTAACCAGGCAGGGAGGTTACATTTCACATAAATAAAAGTAGTAGAAGCTGCTGCTACGGAGAAGATTCTTTAAGTTCTCCCAGTCTCCCAGACCAATACTAGAGAACCCGCCATTACTTTTCATCTCCCATGTGTACTTTTAGCCCCCATAATTAATTTCGGTCATTCTCCTTCAATGTATTGAGCGTAGGGACCAAACTGCGCGTAGGTTAATTCGTATATGAGCTTCTATGATTTAAAAATTTACAGAAAGTTTCATCACAATATGTAAATGCTGTTTCCTGCACATGCCAATTCCCTATTTAAATAATGTTTAATTCGAACTTATTTGTAATTGGATTCTTTCGTAAATAGGCCTGTCACAAATTAAACTACGCCTGATTGCCTCTCCACCGTAGGACTAAATAAGACAAATTCTCATGAGAAACTCAATCACGTACGTGCCAAGCAGTACCAAGATTATGAGACTTAAAGCAAGTGAGCCTTAACGTTCTCACAGCGGTGCTGCTAAAGTTCAGTTCGTTTGCAGTGTCTGTTGGTAAATATGTTTTTTTGCGTTGAAGACGGAGACATTGCGATGTTTCGAAACGTCCGTAGCTGTTTGCCAGACTACAAGGGAAAACATCGCAGAAGACGTTTGCCTTAACATTTCATTTAGGTAATGACTCAACAGTTCCGCTACACTCTCAAAGTATTAGATAATTACACTACACTCTCAAAATATTAGATACTTACACTACACTCTCAAAATATTAGATGCTTATACTACACTCTCAAAATATTAGATACTTACACTACACTCTCAAAATATTAGATATTTACACTACACTCTCAAAATATTAGATACTTACACTACACTCCCAAAATATTAGATATTTACACTACACTCTCAAAATATTAGATACTTACATTACACTCTCAAAATATTAGATACTTACACTACACTCTCAAAATATTAGATACTTACACTACACTCTCAAAATACTAGCTACTTACACTATACTCTCAAAATATTAGATACTTACACTACACTCTCAAAATATTAGATCCTTACAATACATTCTCAAAATATTATATACTTACACTACAATCTCAAAATATTAGATGCTTACACAACACTCTCAAAATATTAGATACTCACAATACATTCTCAAAATATTAGACACTTATACAACACTCTCAAAATATTAGACACTTACACTACACTCTGAAAATATTAGATACTAGCACTACACTCTCAAGATATTAGATACTTACACTACACTCTCAAAATATTAGACACACTACACTCTCAAAATATTAGATACTTACACTACACTCTCAAAATATTAGATATTTACACTACACTCTCAAAATATTAGATAATTGCAATATTCTCAAAATATTAAATGCCTGCACTACACTCTAAAATTTTAGGTGCTTCCAATATACTCTCAAAATATTACATAATTACACTACTTTTAAAATATTACCTGCTTGCACTACACTCTCAAAATATTAGATACTTACAATACACTCTCAAAATACTAGATATTTACACTAGACACTCAAAATATTAGATACTTACACTACACTCTCAAAATATTAGATATTTACACTACACTCTCAAAATATTAGATACTTACACTACACTCTCAAAATATTAGATACTTACACTACACTCTTAAAATATTAGATAATTACAATATTCTCAAAATATTAAATGCCTGCACTACACTCTAAAATTTTAGGTGCTTCCAATATACTCTCAAAATATTACATACTTACACTACTTTTAAAATATTACCTGCTTGCACTACACTCTCAAAATATTAGATACTTACACCACGATCTCAAAATATTAAATGCTTGCACCACACTCTAAATATATTAGGTACTTATGCTAAACTCTCAAATTATATGAAATAATGGAAACGGAAATTTAAACTCTAAACATAAACATTATATAAGTTAGCAGTAGTATTCTCGCAGCATCTGTTCTGCCTCATCTCAGATCGCTTTAAGTTATGTAATAACATTACCCCCACACCTAAATGTACTTGGTATAATTTGATTCGTTCGTCAGAGCCACATATATGATAAAGGTGTGAATGGCATTAAAATGACAGCAGTGTTGATATAGTGGAAGAAGCTTCACGTTGCGCATCATATCCCGTAAGCCCTATTCTTATTAACGCTAGTTCAAATCTAGGTAAGAGTGCTTGTGCAACATTCACATTACGTGTGCCGAAGGTGTACAAGTAATTCCTGGAATAGGCTACGTAGTACCAAATTAAATGATGGCGATTGCTCCGATTTCGATTCAGTACTACAGCAAAACTAAGTTCCAGCTGAGGATCGAGGATCTAATTTAATCATGCGCCGGCGGTGGTGGAAAAAAAAATCGCAGGCCGAAAGCAGAAAATGTCTTGTGAGCGCAAACACCTCCATTTGATTAATCATATTGCGAATCCTAACAACCATCTTTCACCTTATTGCTGTAGTCCATATGAACCATTCAGCATGCACTGCACAGTGAATTAAGGACGCGTCTGCTCTGCAGAAATTAATACCTGCTTAATTGCAAGAAATCATTCATCTCGGGGCAGTATGTTGTAATGAACCCTCCCCACTTACATTACCCTCTGTCCAAGGTTTCGCGGCCTGAATATCTGTATATTATTACGATCCTTTGATAACCCCCATAAAATGAGGATAAGAAACCCGTTTCAGTAGACGTTAGTAAGATTTATGTACCGCATTTGCGGAATTTCACCTCAAATTTAACCAAATGTATCCTGTCTCCTGTCACTTCGTCCGTCTTATGTCGAAGCGTTCTCTTCAGCAATACGTTTTTCCTTTACAGAAAATTAGCTATGCCAAGCAATGTCCGATGTTCATCTGTCATTCCCTCAGCAGCACCAGTGGTCCTTACTCTAATTTCTTTAATATATCCGATTTAAATCTACATTTAATAAGTTAAAATGTGGAGTAGTATATGAAGAATCTCAACGTATTTCATGAGTAGAAATATTGAATTAATTTACAGTAATCCTGTGATTACTTCGTCTAGACTTACTTTATTCCGACCTTACGTCGTTTCCCCCAGACCCAACATATTTAGCCAACGCGCAAATTCGTAGGTAAGATCCTGAAAATGCCTTCGAGTTCCTGAACTTCCGTGATCGGGAGATTACACTCTACAGCCCTTATGAAATTCTGCAGCAAAGTGCCTTGCAGGAGCTGAGGAGCCTGAGCCAATATCTAAGGAGAGGACCGTGGCGATTTCAAAGTTGGCTGCGGGTCTTGGATTGGCTGAAGCTGGCATCAAGGCCTTATAAAACATTAATTCGAAAGTGCAGCGACCAGCAATAACTAGGGAAGGAATTATGAGGATGCTTGCTTGCTACAAGGAGATTCTGAAGGAGAATAATAGGTCTTTGTCTCTCCAGATTTCAGTGTTTATTTCGTATATTTATTTTCAGGGTTTTGTGCATTGCCGCCGGTATTGTTGGTCATGGGACATGACGATCCAGATTAACGGCCTACAGTCCTAAAGGAAGTGACTCCTCCTTGCTGTGTCTTTATTTTGTCACATGTCTTACTTACTTACTCCATGGTGCAGAGTCCTTCTTGAGAAGTTAATTGGTTTGCAGCTAGTCAAGAAATTCCCCGCAATTCACGGAACCCGAAGGTTCATTACCGCACTCACAAACGTCCGCCACCTGTCTCTATTCTGGGCCAGCCCAATCCAGTCCATATACCCACATCCCACCTCCTGGAGACCCGTCCTAATATTATCCAACAATCTATGCTTAGGTCTCCCCAGTGGTCTCTTACCCTCCGGTTTCCCCACCAAGACCCTATACGCCCCCCTCTCGTCACCCATATGCGCCACATGCCCAGCCCATCTCATTCTTCTCGATTTTATCACCCGCACAATATTGGGTGAAGAGCACAAATCATTTAGCTCCTCGTTATGCAATCTCCTCCACTCCCCCGTTACCTCTTCCTTCCTAGGTCCAAATATTCTCCTCAACACCATGTTCTCAAACACCCTCAGCTTCCTTTCCTCCCGCAATGTCAGCGACCAAGTTTAACACCCATATTGTCGCATGTCTTACTTTTCGTAAATTGTTCATTAAGTTTCCAAAATTTCAACCAAAAAATACGCACAATTGTCATTTAATTCACACAAATGTTGTTGTGAATTAAATTACAATTGTGTGCGTTTGTTAGTTAAAATTGTGGAAACTGACCTATAAAGCACGGAATGAACAATATACAAATGTTCGTTCAGTACGTCTTCCTTCTTGGTCAGGACAAAATGTCTGATACCACCCTCCCCATTTTGAAATTGCGTTCTTGATAATATATCTGTCTCGACTTAAGTCGTGTCGGCTATGTCGCCCATCTCGACACCACCTAAGACGTAACTTAGGGGAATGAAAGTGTAAAGAGATAAAGTGATCCCGTTACAGGCCCGGTGTGACCCAGGGGGTAGGTAGAGGCATAGCTCTACTCTTCCATGACAGCGGCACTAGAAGGGGGTAAGTGGTCAGCAGCACGCCCCGGCCGCACTTTACCCCCGGGAAAGACGCGGTACCTATTTTACAGGAGGCTAGGAATGAATGTGTACCACGACTAAAATTCATATTTCTTAGCGTAGAAGTTTATATCCCATGATTATTTATCAATTCAGAATAAAGCTGACGCAAATTTCAGAGCTGTCAGTCGATTATAAAGAGATCTTTTGAGTTCTCACTGTTCTTGATTTTAATGCATCGTAAGGTGGTGGTTCTTTAGCGACGTTTCGGGACCAACAGCCTTGACCCTTGAAGATTGGACCGATATACTGTACCGAAACGTCGGTAAGCAACTACCAACCCACGCTACGTTAAAACCCAGAAGAACGAAGACTTCAGCTACATCACTGCGGAATCCTGAAATCTCGCAAAGGTCTTGTTGCAACAATACCTCTCATTTAACTGGTCAAGAAATTCTTTGCCATACTTGGAACAAAATATTCACTCGTGTATGCAATAAACGTGCCACTTGACAGTGCCTAGAGCCAGATAAATCAGTCCTCATCATTGTGTTATATTTCTATAAGATACATTTCAGTATTACTGCTCCTTCTGTATCTAGATTTCCCAAGTAGTCTCCTTCCTTCAGAATGTTCCACTACAGCGTTTTATGTATTTAACCTCCTCGTGCCTGCTACTTGCTCTGTCCATCTCATCCTTCTTGATTTGATTGCCCGGCAGTATAAAGTAAGGAGCAAAACTTATGAAGGTTTTCATTATATGATTCCTCTCTAGATGGGTTCGCAAAATTGCGAAAAGCGACTATTACCTTCGTCATGTATGTCTATCTGTCTGCCTGTCCTGCCGCATGGAACAACGCGGCTCCCACTGGACGGATTTTAATGAAATTTAATATTTGAGTGTTAAAGTTCAAGAATCATTAATATATGAGAAGAATAACGGGTACTTTACACAAGACCAATTTACATTTATGATCATATCTCGCCCAATTCTACTTAGACTTAGAAATGTATCAGACAAAAGCTGCAGAGAAAATTAAACACAAACTTTATATTCAATACCTGTTTTTAGAAAAAAAGTTGCCGTTTATGAGATAGTGTGGAAGAAACCTTGTAGAGCCATACAGGCCACAAATAACAATATGCGCATGGGCATTGCACGCGAGGTAGCTAAGGCTACAGATACACACTTATAATATGTAATACTTATTGTTTTTTGCACTGCAACAAAGGTTGCACGAAAAAGCCTCAAATTTACGTTTACACGTACATTGCATCTCTTGCATTATCCTACTCATAGTTGTTCCGTCAATCCCACATATTAAAAAAAAACACGAGACTTAAGTTCATAATCTGAAATCAAAACATGATTAAGTAACCAAGGGATCTAAAGGTTTAGAATATCTTTCCTTATCGGGCTCAATTAAGATGTTAGACTGCGTTTGAAATGGGATGGGACACGCGCAGAAACCAGATTTCGTCTTTCGGCGAAAAGGATGAGTCCATTTAAATCGGCGGGGGCTTCAGTTCAGTCGACTACTGGCAACGGAGGTGTGCGCATCAGCGGTAGTAATGCTGGATACACGATGTTCCGATGTAGTGTGAAGAGTGCTGGCTGCCCACTACATTCGCCAGTTTCCCCTTCACTTCCCCTCCCGTGCGTCACTTTATGCCATCACATTTCAACTGGACTCTACCTTACTGCTTTGCTGATTACAAGGAAGTTCCTTTAAATACTGATTTAAACATGGACAATGGAATTGCATGATCCAGAAATAAAGAATACTTGTTAAATTAAGTTCAAACACTGCACGATCATAAAATAAAGAACACTTATTTCAATAAATAAAGTAATTTAAGGTCATAGCTTAAAATTATACAATAATATACATTGTATTTCCGAATTATTTACTGTTACTACTGTAATCTCATTTATTTTATGAAATGCTCTTTTTAATTACAGACTTACAGTTTGAGCATTTTTGTTTGACATCTGTGAAAAACATGACACAACAAACATTCATCGACTTCACGGCCAACGCATTTCAGCTGTCAGGCGAGAGCCACTTAACAGAACTTAAATGGTACTTTTAAAGCAATAAAGACGATTCCGCCGGTTAGGGCCCAGCAAACGGAAGAGAACAGTAAACCCTGACATTTCTGTTTCACATTATTATTTTTATCTGATGTACTTAAATTGGATTTCTGAAATACCATGAGCGGTGGTGGGGGTTTAATTGGCCCTAGTGGGTGGCAGCGTCAACTAATTAAACAAAACGCAAGGAACATTTCAGGGTCAGTACGGCGCCACGTCACTTCGCCGTTAAGATACGGCGGAACTTCGCGTTTCCAGCCTTCGGAAAACTGCAGAGTTAGCGTCTGCCGCCCCCACAAGTTAGCGTCTGCCACCCCCACAAGTTCCTCTGTGCTTTCATTTCCTTCTCACTACCCTAAATCTTAAATCGTCTACCCAAGAAGGTGTTCCTCAAAACACCGAGCAATACATTTATATTTACTGTTTTTTTCTTCTTCTAAGTGATAGGAAAGCCAGCAAATCCCCAAGATAAAACAATCCCTGCTAACTGAATTTGCAGAGGAAACTTCGAAGTTGTCTTCTTATATATTAGCAGTAAACTACATGAGACAGTTAATGTACCTGTTTGAAAAATTCTTCAAACCTGAAACGGTATTACTAACCTCTTGAACACAGAAAAGTCTACTACGAATTTATTAAGATATGGAAGAGAAGGAAAAAATAAATTCGAAATTTCTAACATCTACAAACTTGGCTACGACAATGCCAAAATTTCCCGACCCTGACTTCGCAATATTCGAATTTTATGGGAGGATCAAGAATTTTTATTTGTATCAATGTACATTTTTGTAAATTAAATGGAAAGAAAATTATAATAAATGTAGAAGATCGTTTATTTTGTAAATAGATCTATATGTGAAAGTGATAGTACACGTGTATATCGGTAGAGATAAAAGTACAGTTGTCCCTCAACACACCATGAAACCATATGACAAACTGGAGGTAGAGTTCCTCTCATTCTTCAACAAGGCATTAACTTTAAATACCAACCAATTTACCCCTGTAAAAAATCCCTTGTTATCCATTCGATATGAGGTTGTGTGGCTGTGTCTGCGAGCTATGAAGAAAAGAGAAATATCTTACACCCGTCGGGAATGGAATTAGGATCCTCAGTTGTCCAGTCCATAGACTAGTCATTACACCGAACTATTCAGTAGACACACAGGCAGAGATTTAGTCAGTGCTAATAAAGGGAAGAAGCTGTCATGTCTTATATTCAAATTCATGAAATTCCAATTAATGTGCCAAGCATAAAATATTCTCAGTGAAGCAAGAAATTTCTCTTCTGATTTACTCGTTCAGAATCTTGTTTTTCGTGAAAGAATCGTGATTTATTTACCAGAAAACAAACTTGGTAGCCTGTAATCTGCAGTCTGTTACAATCCGCACAGCAGAACTCTAATCCATGAAATATGTGTGTTTGCAGGCATGACGTGAAACTCAAAATGTACAAAATGCACTGGCAGACTTCAGGGGTCGTGTACCTCTCAAGAAACTGTCACGGGGCCGTAATGAAGATGAATGGTGATAATATCTCGTAATGAAACGCCAGAGCGTGCGGCAGACGCGTATGTTTAGAAGAGGAAGTAAGGAAGTTAGGTGCAGATTTGTAACTCTTATGTATGCGTACAGAATTACACAGAATGAGTACAGGTTAAACAATTTATAATGTACCCCAAATACTGTTCGTGTGACAAAATCAAGAGGAAAGAGATCGGTGGGGCAAGGTAAAGATTAGATGTACGCAAACTATTTTAGTCAAGGAAACTGAAAAAAGGAGACAATTTTGAAGAACTAGATATAGATGGGAGCAGACCAGTGTCCAGACCATGAACGCAGTGTTTGCTGGACCTTCCAATGCAGGTGCATATACATACATACGTCTATATAAGTATATAATGCTCTATTATACATATAAGCTACTGTGTATGCATATTATACAGCATAAGCATCAAATACGCATTTGTCAGGACCACAAAATCAACACTTTATTACACATTGTGCTCTACAACATTGCGCATAACAACTCGCATATAAACACATTTGTCAAAATGAATGCCCCCCAACCATGGCTGTTCAACAGCGCAAAGTGTGAACCCAGTCGGATGTCGCTGTCCAAGCAGAACTGCTTGGACTGCGTTTGACTGCTTGACCCTTGAAGATGGGCCAATAAGTTGTCCCGAAACGTCGGTAACTAACCACCAATCTACTATGCGTAGCATCCCATAAGATCGAAAATTTCATATGATTACTTCTTTCACATTCTTGGAATGACAAACAGCAGTTAGTACATAATATGCATAATAACCTCACAATACGTGGTTAGAGTAACAACGCTGATTTTCATTCAGAAAGAACAAAATCAGATCCTGAGACAGGGGAACGGTTATCTTTATATTTGCTTATTGATCTTCTGTCTACATAAAATAATTCGTAAACATACCTAGAAAAAGGTGATCACTTCTTGCTTCCTTCTTCAAAATTCACAACGAACAAGCATCCTCACGTAATGTACGTAAATACAATTTCAATCCAAGGTCCTATTTACCTGACTCTGACGAGTACCCTTGCGCATTCCTGCTGTCAATATTCTCCTTCTTCCATTGGCACTACAGCCCACTGTTGGCTTTGGCCTTTCGAACAATGTCCTTCCATTTTTTTTTTTATCTGCCACCAACTCTCTCCATCTTTTCACTCCCTCCTGCCGTCAATATTACGTGTTTGAAATGCACAAGAGACGTTGCAGTGAAAGGGAATATAGCAATTGTGCTGGTACACGTACTTTCCAGCAACACATTTCAAAATTACCAGATTTGTACCACCGTTGTTTACTCATTTCGCATTTGGAAATAGCAATGGAGTCCGATCGCCCATAACATCTTGTTAACGCGATACAGTTTTTGATGTAAAAAGGCAACCATATCACTGTCAAAATCGGAGCCAACTTCGTTAAATAAGCAGAACATTTTAACAGACTTGCTCCTGTGTCATTATAGACGCTAACCTGAATGAAGCGATTCAATAGAAGAATGGAAGAATGACGGAACAAATAAAATTCGGACTCTGCTTTACAATCCAGGAAACACATTTGTATTAATTTACCATTTGGATGTGCGCTGCTGGTTGGTCGCAGACTAACACAATGAAATAATATCCCTTCAGACAGGGCAGTAAGGTCAGTTATGCTTCAAAATAACTGCAAATCCTGGGGCGTTAGAAGCATTTTGATTCTAGATAAAAATTCATAAATTGTATTTTATGAATATATCCAGTAATAACAAAATGGGACCAGTTTTAGGTGCTGGCGCTCGATGTAAATCGCGAATACAGTGAACTGCTTGAACTGCCCCATACACGTCTTAGTGACGCAGAGAACAATTTTAGCCTGGATTTGGAAAAACTGATCGGGATATGCGTTCCCTATTTCTTCACATAACGACACAAAATTCGCAATAAATTTGGGTATGTTACACAGTTTTAACAATTCTCAACATACAACTCCAGTCTCGGGCGAAACCGGGTGTGTTTGCCGTTTATGTTAATACTTGTTATGTGAGACGGGGAAGCACTTTATCCCTCCCCACATATTGCATTCGGAACTGCTAACTGTTCAACCAAATTGATGCTTCGCTTCTATAATGAAAGTTTTAAGGAGATCATCGTTTTGATTCTTGACGTTGTGCTTCATTTTGTGCGAAGAACAAATTGAACGCTTTATTTTTAAGTGGTTTTTGTAAAAACATGCTGTTTCACAACACAAGACGCAGATCTCATTCTAACCAAATGTTTAATTTACTTCCTTTCCCCTGTACCTTCCACATGTCTCACCCCATAAAGGCATGTGGGAGCAATAGAACTATAGCTCTACCACACTTATTCTTAGCCTCTGCACAAGGCAGATGTGAGTAATCTAATTCACGCTCCCGGTCGCTTTAGCCTTCGGCCACAACTCCGGCACACATCGCATACGAAGCGCGGTAAGCCCCAGATCCCATTTGGGCGTTTTAGTGATAAGAAAATCCCTTTATCCTATTCGGAAACTAATCCCGCACCGTCCATACAATAGCTTACATCTTCTCTGCATCATACAGATTTAACGAAATGCACATAAAAGTACATAAACAATCAAAACAAATTAAGTACAATTGAATATTCAACGGTGTATGTGTACACAACATGTACTACGAACATTATCCTCAATAACTAGAACACTCACTGAATTAAGTACAAAAGCCAGAATTAACTTGTCACTACACACAAAACGAACTTGGTTCCTTTTAAAACCTAGGCGATCTAGACTGTGTTACCTGTCAATACGGAGAAGAATGGATGAAACTTTTGAGTCGCACATCTGACAAGAAGTGAAACGAGCCGACAGTGCGCAATTTAAGGTACAACAATGATAATCACCGAGGGAAGAACAAAGAGGAGTTATTCAGCAAGTGTAGCGAGGTTTAACTTACAGAATACAAACTGCGTGTGATAATCATTATTGCCCAGAACATCTATGATATCACAAAGTAACGTTATCGCGTCTGCTTTCCAAAACACTAAAGATCAATAAAAAATAACGGCAAAGTATCCACTCTCTAGGCTGTCTGTTGTAAAAGCTTGATTTATGAAGAAGAAATCGTGAACACTTATAAATATCCTAAATAAAGGGTACACTGTCTGTCTTGAAATTCTGATAGGAAATCCATAGTAAAAGATGACATGCATAATGTAATCAGCATATTCACACGGTATGTCTAAAAGCCATCTTCTGGAAGTTATTCTGAGACAGATAAACCTTGGTAACGCCTTACACCCTCTCACGATATTCTGTCTACCCGAACTCCGTCATAATAATCTCTTTCCATGATATTTCCTGACCAAAAGTGTATCGCACTTCTCATTTGTTCCGTGCGTGTCACACGTCACGTTAAACATATCAACCGCACAAGAAAGACCTACATCCGAATATAAACAAACAAAAGTCACTTAAAATTAGTTCAATTAGCAATGGATTACATCAAGGAAAGATATGTTATGTAGTTAAGCACGTTACTGAAGTAAAGGCAGAAAGAACGTAAACAGGAGGAAGAAGACGTAAGCAGCTAGTGGATCTCAAGGAAAAGACAGGGCATTGGAACTTGAAAGAGGAAGCACTAGATTGCACTGTGTGGAGAACTTGCTTTGGAGGCAGCTTCGGATCTGTCTAAAGACAGGATATGGAATGAATGAATGAATGAGGCTCAGTAGCAATTAACTGAATATGTGGCATGCGACGAAGTACATTTGGGAATATACCGTGTCTTAAATTTGTTTGCGATTAAAAATGTGATTCACTCTACTTATTTTAAAAAGTAACGAAAAGTGACGTCAGATTTCAAATGTACTTTATCTCCACGTTTTATTCCGAGAAAACAGAAAATGATCTTAATCTAATTTACTACTTTAAACAGTTTTCTTTAAATCAACTTTCTCGGTTTTCCCTCAACCGCTCTTGCTTCCATAACAGATTTTCATAACAAGTTTAATACAAAAATTCCGTAAGAATGTACAGTCTTCGTGCTTTAATTGCATTTGCGGTTTGGCAGAGTTTTGCCGATTGTACACCGTCCGCTGGCAACACCAGTCTGAAAATCAGAAATAAAGAAAAGTAACTCCAACTTCGTGAGATATATAAAACTTTTACACAAAGAAATAAATTTCTGTTTACAAAGTGAAGTGCAAAACGGAAGTAATTATGCTTGTATTAAATAAAGCTTGCATAAAATAAACTGCTACTCTTTGACACCGAGGTGCTAAGTGTAAAAAGTATCAGTTTCAAACACTCCTTTCTTTCATTACTTAAGAGCTGCCGTGTAAACTTGCACATCACAGTGACAGGAGGTTATCAGGAGGTCAAAATTGTACTATAGAGCATCTGGTATCGTCACACCTAAAGGTGGCCTTCCCGTGCACAGGTTGAGACAGGACTCTCTACTTGTGCATGGTAAGGCCACCTACAGTGTGTGACGATACCAGATGCTGTATAATACAATTTTGACCTCCTGATGATGAGCACATAGTGCTCGAAACATGTAGAGACATATAATAAACTTATTATAAAACAAGAATGTGTGCATTAAGTTGGTTAATTACGAAGATTGTACTGAGATGCAAGGTCAGCAAAACATAAAAAAGTAAATCTTTCACTTTCCTGTAAGGTGTAAACAAAACCGCAAACCAAAATATGCATTGAAGTCGTTTTATACAAATTTCGTGTGGGTGTGGTGGGACTTGGCTCTTCCTCTAAGAGCAGGAAATAATATTAAGAGTGGATGAAAGCAGACTGATGAGAAAAAGACGAAATAAACTTGCGCAATTAAAAATGTCATCATCTCGTGGTTACTGGTCACACCGCGCAACTTGGGTCAAGCAGCAGACCTGACTTCCACGCGGTAGTTACCTCCCAACTTCGACTCTGGGTCCGGAAACCGACCACGCTTATTAATGCCGTTTTCCTCACTCTCTCCACGCAAATTTCGGTATTTTTATCTTAAATTAGGCCAAGAATTTTCCTTACACATTATTTCCATTTCAATGGTCACTGTCGCCAATTCATTCGACTATATATATAGTCAGTTACTGAAAGTGTCATTGAATACATTGCGAAAAAGAATATCCTCTAGTGACTAAACGTTAATAGGGCGACTACTCAACAAGCATAAGAAGATTATATGAATAATGGTCTTATGAAAGTGGAAAGTGAATTGAATTGGTTCTAAGAAGGGGTCGGAGTGGTTGTTTGTGAAAAGAGTAAGGAACATTAAGATCCGCTAAATGCAGGAAATTTAGGCAGCTGAGTGGCTGCCAGCTTTTCAAGAAAAGGATGTGCGAAGGAGTTACTAATTAGAATTATATAACTCAATTGGTGTACAAGGCAAAAGAAACTTTTCAAACAAAATATCTCAAGTCGGATCGACACCGGAACATAATCCGAAAACTTATAACGAAATGAAAGCCTCGAACATATAACAGGTTTATTAGCAACAAAGAAAAAACTTTAAATTTTGCGGCTATTGTATTTAGCGATCTAGAGGGAGTATAGGTGAAACAATCCCTGTACAAGCCTGGACAGGTCCTGAGGTTTCCAGGGGGTGAGGATCCCAAATGTACAACAAACCGGTAAATTAACGTGATAAGCTTGTCAGCTCTAAGCACCAGCCGCCTTTACCTCGCAAGAAATATTCCCGGTACTCAGTTCTCTTACACGATGGATCAAACCCAGGGTCATATTCCGGCCAGAAGGATGTCAATGAAAAATTCGAATGGCATCATCGGGAATTATAGGGCTGTATCTTCAGGGAGTATTATTACTAAAAGAAGTACACAGCGTTGTTATACAGCTCTGTCATACGTAGAAGGGAGAATATACGCATACGTTAAAACACATACGTACAGTGTTAAACGAAAATACGCTAAAATTATTATTATACAGGACAGTCATTGAAATTTTCTGCATTCAGACATTTTAAAATACCAAAAACTTTTCGAATGAAATAGAGTGGTAAATCCTACATATTATCATTCTACGTTTACACCACGAAGGATCGCTCTTTAGAGAGACATGTATAGATGTTTTAATGTTCTGTTACCAGCAGACGTAATTTACAACCTACATAAGAAAAAGCTGTATAACGTATACTCCTTGAAGAGAGTTAAATATAATAGCCGAAACATGTAGGAGTGTTTTCTGTTCTAAGTACAGTTTGTTCGTTATGAACTTGTTTTATGTTTATCAGTTGAGCGGAAACTTACAAATTTCAACGCTTGGGTTCGACCCTCTACACACACAGGATGACTCAGTTGGTATACTGACTACGCCAAGGAATGGACAACCGTAGAAGCATAGTTCGATTCCAGACAGGGTCTCAGATTTTTATTTTCTCCTCTTCAAAGCGTCCAGCCCAGCTTGCGGGCCCATCCAGCCACCTAATCTAAGAGTACTACACGTTCTTTTCGCAGTCGTAAAACGGACGTGGCACTAAGTTAACCGCTCGCCTCCTAGTGACGAGGTTAAGAAAGTGTGGGGCTATATCTCTACTCCACCATATACCTTAAAGGCATGAACATGCATAACTTTACGTCCGTCATTCTAACTCGTGTATCGGAGAACTTCCCAAAGATAAATTGTCTCCCTTGTGTAATAAAAAACACGCCTGGCAGAAATGTAAATTTTTGATTATGTGTGTTCCGGCTTACGAAATGTTTAACCCAAGCTGAGGGCCCCTGGCTCTGAAACTGCGAGAGGCCCTTCCCGTTCCGAAATATTCTGCCGCATACCGAAGCTTATGTTATTAAGTTACAGACCAGTTACACCAGTTTTGTAAAGAATATTCGGTTACTTACTTACTTACTTACTTACTCCATGGTGCAGAGTCCTTCTTGAGAAGCTAACTGGTTTGCAGCTAGTCAAGAAATTCCCCGCATTTCACAGAACCCGAAGGTTCCTTACAGCACTCACAAGTGTCCGCCACCTGTCTCTATCCTGGGCCAACCCAATCCAGTCCATATACCCACATCCCACCTCCTGGAGATCCTTTCTAATATTATCCACCCATCTACGTCTAGGTCTCCCCAGTGGTTCTTTCCCTCCGGTTTCCCCACCAAGACCCTATACACCCCCTCTCCTCACCCATACGCGCCACATGCCCAGCCCATCTCATTCTTCTCGATTTTATCGGTTACTATCACTCCCATTTCTTCCTTTAGGTATACACTGTGGTGTGAACAAAAGGGTAACTAATAAAGCTTACCCGAGTTTATGTAACTGAAGACTATGAATCCAATTTACCCCCTTCATGTTCTTTTCAGGACAGGCTTCGGACTGCGATAATATTACAATCCAGAAGCCAGTCAGAAGTTATACTCTACAGAAGTAATCTGTGTTTTTAGTGAAAAAGTACTATAACATGCTGTAACCTTTACAAAACCTGGATTTGCTAAAGCGAACTCAAGTATTTCATACCCCTAGAAATTAATTTTATATACTTAAACAACAAGGACATTTACTGAATAATCTCTGTTTTATTTTCCACAAAATACCGTTGGTTTCATAATTTTACCTTTTTATGCCCAAACAATAATTTTCCAAAACTAGCAGCTAAAATTTAAATAACCATTCCTGTCAACTAAACGTTAAATGAGTTAAATGGTCTTCTTTCAAATGCAACCTCTTCTATTTGATGCACTTTTTAATACACATTCTTAGACACATGCATAAAGCACAAATTAAACTACACATGCATAACAAATACACAATGTATCTATCTATTTACTGGAGGAAATAAAACCATGTCTACATTATGCATGGTTTATCTACCATCTTCTTCTGTACGTCCGTCTCAGTATATTTAGCATCGTAGGGCGGGCATGATAAATAATAATTTAGATGGGTTGTGAAAAGAAGCGTTCATGGCCCAAATACATGTACTTTCTCGGTATTTTTCTAGAAGAACTCGCGAAAACCGCGAATATTTTCGGTCAGGATAGTAAGTGTGACTACCGAAATTCGAACCGGGCAACCCTGGAAAGAAAGAAGCGTCACCGTCTGAGCCAGTTTACAGTCACCATCATCATAAACATCAAGGACTTGGACCCTTTGATCCGTTCCGTCTCCAGTGTTACAACTGCTCTCTCCAACGTTTCTTCGGTCTTCCAATTGTGCTCCTTCCTTGTGGTCTTTAGTAGTATGATTTGAAAAGGATTCGGTTTTGTGGCATTCTTTGCAAGTGTTGAAGCCAGTTCCGTCTGTATTCATCTATCTTGTCTAGTATCCCTGTAATCTGTAGTTCGCGGCGTTTGTAGTCGTTTGTCTTGTGGTCATAAAGGGTGTGGCCTGCCAGAGGTCTCAGTAACTTCATTTCTGCCGCTTAAATTCTTCGTCTTTGTGAGGCTGTTAGAGTCCAATTTTCTGACCCATATAAAAACTCTGTGGCATTTAAATAAATTAGTAGTATTTAAATAAATTAATGCTCGTACACTTTGATAAAAATAATGAAATTCATAGATATAAAACTAGGAATAACAATAATTTACACCGTCCAATAGCTAACTTATCAAAATTCAATAAAGGAGCTTATATGTCAGGTATAAAAGTTTTTAACCACCTTCCTCAATATATTAAAGCTTTGACTAATGATCATAAATATTTTAAATCCACATTGAAGAGGTTCTTATATCATCATTCTTTCTACTCAATGCATGAATATTATGAATATAAGGAAGGCAGAAGAATATAAACCTTAAGGGGCTGATTCACGGATACATTATTTTAACCCTGTTAATACTGCACGATACTAGTAACAACTCACACAACTTAATTGTAATTGTTCTGATGTTATAATTGTTAAAAACTATATCACCATTATATTATAATTATATTTAAGCATTTGACATCTGTATTTTTAACAGATATTTATAAACTACTTTGACAATTTCTACATCCTTGGTACTTTACCTGTATATGGATATACGGAAAATATAGTGAATGAATGAATGATTTACAGATTTCCTGAACCAGGTATCTTGTCGATAACATCCAAGGCTGTCATTCAGAAGGTTCTATTCCTGAGCTTTAATTTTTATATGTATATTAGTCAGGAGCGAATGCAAGAATAGTAATTCGGAAGAGACTATTACAGCTTTTCGTCTCAAA
>Ga0123355_10004733_pt1 | contig 19793 bp, 14 predicted proteins | sample TergutEmb28metaG_3_FD_89872 | JGI IMG/M metagenome (GOLD analysis project Ga0123355, IMG submission 89872) | Embiratermes neotenicus P1 segment gut microbial communities from Petit-Saut dam, French Guiana - Emb289 P1 | ecosystem: Host-associated > Arthropoda: Insects > Digestive system > Gut ...
CTTGTTTATCCTGCCGGTGTTGATTATTACACAGTGGATTTTAAAACAGGTGGAAAAATTGAATTGTTTTTTAATACGCCTGTGAAAAATGTTTCTGTTGTGTTTGGTGGAAAATCCCATCAAGCGGCACAAACCAGTAGCAACCATCATTATGCTGTTGAGTTGCGGGACCTAAAAAGAGCCGGCGACCACACGGCGAGTGTTTATGTCGGGGATAATCTAATTGGGGTTATTATGATTAAGGCTCAGGGCAAGAGTGGCAAAGTAGATAAGGATTTTGATGATTTGTTTTAGGAGGCTTTGGCCATGGTTGAAGGGCTTATTGAAAGACTAAGGAACTGCTTTGATGAAATGGTTGTTTACAAAGACCTAAAAAATATTGGTGCTATAGCTGCACTTTCGTTGCCATCTTTTATGCGAGATTGGCTTTTAAAAAAATTTCAAGATGAGGATGGCTGTTTCGATACAGATGAATTAATCCGCTTTGTGCGGACATACCTCCCGCGAAAAGATGACTGGATTGCTATCAAGAACCGAGTGGTTGTAGAACATGAGCGAGTGAAGTTTCTTGCTAAAGTGTCTGTTGATATAGACATAAAGACAGGCGAGATATCTTTCGCGTTGCCTGATTTCGGGTTATCAGGTAAGGATACCATTATAGAGGATATAGTTTGGCAGTCTTGCAAAGATGATTTAGTGCGTGGCCGTGAAACATGGGGAATGGTTGAGATAGGGTACCGTCCGCCAGATGACTACGATATTGAGTTTTCAAAAAGCAAGGCAAAGGGTGCCAAGCATGGGAAAATCAAGCTGACAGCGTTTAAAACATTTTGCCCGTACACAATTGACCTTGATTATTTCAAGGAAGCGAGAAAAGGATTTGAGCCTGACGAATGGATTGATATTCTGCTTGGTGCCGTTGACTATAGTGCAGACGGATATGTAGGTGACGATGCAGAGGAAAAGAAGCTAACAATGCTTACCAGGTTATTGCCGTTTGTTGAGAAGCGGCTTAACCTGATAGAGCTTGCACCAAAAGGGACTGGAAAGTCATATTTATATGGAAGAGTTAGCCGTTTTGGATGGCTGTCAAGTGGCGGTGTTATGAGCCGCGCTAAAATGTTTTATGACCAAAATAAACGGACGGAGGGTCTTGTTTCGGGCAATGATTTTATAACACTGGACGAGGTGCAAACAATTTCTTTTACGGATATTAACGAAATGAGAGCCGCGTTAAAAGGCTATCTTGAATCCGGCATTTATACGGTTGGAAATTATGAAGGAAAAGCCGAGGCAGGGGTTATACTTTGCGGTAACATAAAAAAAGAAACGATGGATGCTGATGGTTATGGGAATATGTTTGATGAGCTGCCCGCGGTGTTTCACGAATCTGCCTTGATTGATCGATTTCACGGATTCATAAAAGGCTGGAATATTCCGCGTATGAACGATGACCTTAAAATTTCTGGGTGGGCATTAAACTCTGAGTATTTTTGTGCCATAATGCATGAGTTACGTGATGATATGAGTTATCGCGCGGTTGTTGATGACCTTATTGACATGTCTGACGCGGCAGACACCCGTGATACTGAGGCTGTTAAACGCATTGCTACGGCTTACTTGAAGCTGCTTTTTCCTCATGTTAGCAGTGCAAGGGATATTAAGATACGGGAGTTTAAACGCTATTGCCTTGATAGGGCGCGTAAAATGCGCGATGTCATCAAATATCAGTTAGGTATTCTTGATATAGAGTATAGAGGTAAGGATATGCCGATATTTAGCATCAAACCCAACTCAGGAGATTTGGGGTAAGCGCATGGAGATTGTAAACTGTTATGATTGCGCAAAAGAGAATTTAAGTAAAAATGAAATTGGATTATCTAAGAAACTACTAGGGAGGAGCGTTGTGCATTATTTCTGCCTGGATTGCCTTGCCGGGCAGCTTGAGGTGGATACGGAATTTTTGTTAGTGAAAGTTGAAGAATTTAAGGAACAGGGTTGCATATTGTTTTAGTATGGCATCGTCATATTTTCATGAAATGTATAGCTTAACACATAGGAACGAAAAAGCACTATTGCTTAGTTCGTTCCTTTTTTATTGTGGTTTTATATAGGCGAGGAGGTGCCGCGTGTTTAAGCAAGCTATTATCTACTATCCAACAGACGAAAAGGTTTTGAAGCAAATAAAATAAGTAGAAGTTGGAGTTTACCCTCGTAGTCGACTAGGCTAACCAGTCTAGGGAGATCTAGTATTGTTTGTTTGGCTTTTTCTATGTCGGTGATTTGATTCCCTTGAGATTCTATATATAATAGAGATTATATCTCTGCCCCATGTGGAGGCAATAGCGTTGCTGCATCGGAATGACTCCTAGATTACAACAGGAGAAAAATCAACAGAGGAATAAAATAATGCCAGACTTGCTAAGAAACATGTATGCCCATGATACGATGGCGAATGATGTCGCGCAGGGAACACTTAACTTTGCGTTACAGGGGGTAAATGGATGAAGCAAAAACCGAAATCATTTTGGATATTTTATACAATTATAGCATTGGCATTAGCCGGTGCGGCTGCCCTTCCGCTTGGTAACTTCATCTACATGCTATTAATAATCAATCGCGGCTACATTTATGAAATCCCCAGGCTTTTTAGCGTCTCTTCAATAATTCCATTTATGGCGGTCTTGTGCGCCATGCTTGCGGGTTTTTTGTTTTTGCCTCTGCTTTGGAAAATGCCAATGATAAAAAGGCGTATAATTGTGTCCGCAGGTGCAGTAATTATTTTTGCCGGGCTGGGCTTGTTCGCGGAAGCAATGGCGGCGCGTTTGGATTCTATCGCTATCGCCGACACTGGCACCCCTGCGGGCATACATACCGGCGGCATGCCCCACGAACATATTGATGAACCCGATACCCCTGTTCTTTTCTGGTCTAGTGCCCCCAGTGAGTTGCTAGAGTCCTATGGGTTTACCCCGGCATATGGCCGGGATAGGGTATGGGAAGCCCCAAGCGAAATCCCTCCCAAGTTTGTTATCCGCACCTTCCCCACAAGCATCCCCTCTGCCTTCACATCAAGAGCACCCCGGGATATTCTTGAAGCTATGGGGTATATCCCGGCACCGGGTGGTTTTGCAATGTGGGTTCACCCCAACAACATCCCCCATGAATATTTAATACCCATCTCCGCTATTCCCGGTGGCGTTGAACTGTGGCTTAGCAATGTTTATTTGTGGGAACAGCTTGTTGCCGGGGCTTCAATGTGGTTCGATGTAACATCTATGTATATCCCGTGGCAGATACGGCTTCACTACTATATATTCTCTGTTGTGCTTATACTTGCCGTTCTCAACTTTTTGTATAGCCTTGCCAATACCTTGTATGGGGGTGGCAAACCCGGCAAAAGGATTCTTATATTGCACGGGGTTGCCACAGGTTGCTATGCGCTGGCTTACTTCTTTGTGAGAGCCATGCAATATGAAAGCCACACATTGCTGTTACTAACATGGGGCAGTGTTCTTAACGCGGCAGTATGCTTTATACTTGCAGCTATTGCTGTTGGGTTATATTGCGGTTCTTTCATGCGACATGAAGGGTGGGGGAAGGTTATCCCACCCATTTCATCGGCATTTACGGTGCTGGTTTTCTATGGAGCGCAATATGTCATGCTGGAAGGTAGATTTTACTTGTACAGCGAAAGCATTGTTGCGAATATTTTACTGCGCGTGTTAATTGTTGCAATTCCCGGTATTACAGTGTATAATGTATTTCGACACTTGTCGACATACATATGAAGCTAATCCCTTACCTCACGCACAACCCTAAGTGCCGCCAACAACTGTGCATCCTCTGACAGTTCCAAAACCCCAATCATGCGGCTAAGTTCTTCATCCATCTCCACAGCAATATCTGGTGGAACGCCAACAGCGTGTATTCGCGTTCCGCTAGGTGGGAAGTATTCTGCCACTGTAGTTTTAACGGCACTGCCATCGATTAGGGTGTACAGGTGCTGTACGATACCCTTGCCAAAGGTTTGCTCGCCCACAAGCACGCCCACGCCGGAATCCCTAATTGCACCGGCCAAAAGCTCGGATGCACTGGCACTTCTTCCGTTTATAAGCACCACAAGCGGTATCCCCAAGTGGCCTTCTTCCGCGTGGTGGTATTCGCGCCGTCCACCTGCGTATTCTACATAAGTAATAACACCTTCGGGTACGAAGTAATTTGCAATGTAAAGCACAACATCAAGTACGCCACCGGGGTTGTTGCGTACATCCAAAACCAGTGCCGTCTTGCCCTGCCTGGCCAAGTCCTCCATGGCCTCCCTAAACTGGGGCCTGGTGTTCATGTTAAAGCCGTCTAGCCGTATATACCCTATATTGCCGGGCATCATCTCATGAAATACAGAAGGGGCCTCCAGCCGCATGCGTAGTATCGTCACTTCGAAATATTTATCCTCGAGTGGCCTGTAAAACCTTATCATAACCGGAGAGCCTTCCGGCCCGCGTATGCGGTTAAAAACATCTTCGGTAGAACGCCCGGCCGTGTCTATGCCGTCTATGCCCACGATTTGGTCGCCGGGCAGTACACCGGCATTGGCCGCAGGCGAATCCCTAAATGGGCTTATTACGGTTACGTTGCCGCTGTCTGTATCCATCATGGCGTTTACGCCAATGCCCACAAAATCGCCTTCGTTGCGCATGCGGAAGGCTTCCAGGGATCGATGGTCAAAATACTGGGTATAAGGGTCGCCTACACCGTCAAGAAACCCACGGTACATATTTTCCAGCATTTCGCATTTATCGAAATCCATAATGGAGACATCGTTAAGCAAAGAGTAAATCTCCAAAATTTTGCTGTTTGGGTCGTTTCTGCCGCCCCAGCGTACATGCCTATCATAAACGCTATAACCAAAAATACTGATTATCATAAGTACTATGCCCGTGGCCAAGCCTATAGCAAAAGTTTTTTTGTTATCCATAACCGCCTCCGATTTGAAATACGCCATGCGTTACTTCATTTATATGTACATACACAAAGAAATATAGCAAAAATAACAAAAAAGGAATAATGTAAAATTATGTAAATAATTGCGGTATTAAACGCTTGATTTACCAGCGTTTACCAATTATAATACCTATATGGCAGAAATTTACAAATAACTGCCCGGGCAAAAGCCCAGAAAATACACCAAAATATTATACCACATAGGAGGAAGAAAATGGGAGAGAAAAAAATCACCGTATTAATGGCGGACGACAACAAAGAATTTTGCGATGTAATAACCAATTACATCGAAAAGTACAGCGACTTGGAGGTAATAGGCGTAGCCTATGACGGAATGGAGGCATACCAAAAAATTCAAGAGCTTAAGCCCGACGTGGCAATAATAGACGGTGTAATGCCAAAGCTGGACGGTTTGGGTGTATTGGAAAAGCTAAACCTCAACACCCCCCAACCATACGCGCCCATATGTATTATCCTATCGGCCATAACCCAAGACAAAATAACCCAAAAGGCCATAGAATTGGGTGCCGAATACTATATAGCCAAGCCCTTTGACTTAGAAGCCCTAGTATCACGCATTCGCCAGCTAAAAGAACAGATAAGGAACCCCGCACACCAGACCATAGGCGCACGCAACGTAAAAAACCGTTCCCTAAGCCTAGAAACAAAGATAACCGCAATCCTACACGAGATAGGCGTACCGGCCCATATCCGGGGCTACCATTACATGCGCGAGGCAATCCTAATGGCAGTAGATGACCTAGACGTGCTGAACTTCATAACCAAAGAACTTTATCCAACAATAGCCAAAAAGTGCAATACAACAGCCAGCCGGGTAGAACGCGCAATACGCCACGCAATAGAGGTAGCCTGGAGCCGCGGCAAGGTAGATGTAATAGACAGCCTATTCGGCTACACAATAAACAACCACAAGGGCAAGCCAACCAACAGCGAGTTTATCGCGCTTATTGCTGATAGGCTTAGGTTGGAATTAAAAGCTAGTTAAAGCCGTGGGGCTCTGCCCACACCCCAGGTTGCATGGCAAGCAATTTGCGTAGCGGAACGACCAGCCCGTAAATTTTTTGTAAAAAGTTTAACTAAAAACTTCAATAAAATCGCGCTTTGCGCGATTTTGGGGATTTTTTAGAAATATGGTTTGACACTTTTCGTTGATAATTGCATAATGGGGAGGGTAGTTTGCCCTAGTTATTTGCACACTTATGAAAAGGGGCAGGCTAATGTATCATATTATTGTAAATCCAATAGCCGGGAAAGGGCGGACGCTTGATAAGCTTCCGCTTCTTACCCGGCTTTTTGATAACCATAAACTGCAATATGAGGTGCTTAAAACTGAGTGTGTTATGGATGCTTATGAAAAGGCTAAGGCCGTGTGTGCTGGTAGTAGCGGTATTATTGGCATAGGCGGTGATGGTACTATACAGGAAATTGCCGCTGGTATGGCAGACGCTTCCGGTGGTAATATTACTGTGCCGTTGGGGATATTCCCAGGTGGTAGCGGCAACGACTTTGTTATGACCCTTGCCGGAGGTAAAAAGCAAGCATTGGCTAGATATAAAAATAAAAATGTACAAGCTTCTATAGATAATTTTTTCACGGCGGTACGTGAAAACCGTACAACCGCTGTAGACTTGATAACGGCAAACGGCATGGCCTTTCTGAATATTGGCAATGTAGGGCTTGATGCACGTGTTGTGCGCAATGCCGTGGCACTTAAGCACCGATACGGGCGGTATGCCTATGTTGCGGCGGTGTATAAAAGTATAGCCAAGCACACAAACATGCCCCTAGTAGTTGAGGTTGACGGCGGGAAACTTGAAGGGGAATATACCCTGGTAGCGGTATGCAATGGCCAATACTATGGCGGCGGCCTGCACATAAGCCCGCAAGCCAGCCTGTCAGATGGTAAAATCACGCTATGCCTGGTAAAAGCCATGAGCCGCCCCAAAACCATGACCATTTTCCCGTACTTGATAGCCGGGCAACACCATCGGCTTAAAACCGTGAGCTATGTAACATGTGAGGAAGTATGCCTAACCCTTAAAACCGGTGTAGAAAGCCTAAGCCTGGACGGTAACCTATACGAGGTTATGGGGCAGGGTGGGGGCAGCTTTACAGAGGAAGAGAGGCGTTATCTATCGCCATACAAACTCCCCGGTGCCGAAAAAGGTGAAATGCGGTTTAAGATTATCCCCAAAGCGATAAATATATTCCTTTAGAAGGACGTAGCGATATCCATGAAAACCCTCAACCAATACTTCAACGAAAACCCAACAGCCCTTACCCATGAGCGGACTCTGCATCTAAACATATTCGGCCACAGCTTCCGCTTTTTAGCCAACAACGGCCTATTCTCCTGCGATAAGGTAGATGCCGCGTCAATTACCCTACTAGAAAACCTACCGCCCCTAACAGGCCACGTATTAGACCTAGGTTGTGGCTACGGTACAATAGGCATAGCACTGGCCAAAAAGCACCCCATAACCCTAACCATGAGCGATATAAACCGCATAGCACTACAATACGCCGAAAAAAATGCCGCATTAAACCAAGTAGAAGCCGAATGCATCCATTCCGACGGCTTCGAAAACCTATCCGGCCAATACGACAGCATAGTACTAAACCCGCCCATTCACGCAGGAAAAGAGGTAATGTACAAACTATACACCGGCGCGGCAACGCACCTAACCCCCGGCGGCGCACTATATATAGTAATCCAAAAAAAAACACGGCGCAGAAAGCACGCTAGAAGCACTAAAAAACATCTATGCCGAATGCACAATCCTATACAAAAAAAAGGGCCTATACGTAATCCAATGCGCTACACAACAAACAGACGGAGGGCATACATGAACATCCTAATCCTAGGCGGAACAAAATTCATGGGCATACACCTAGTAAACAAACTATTATCCCAAGGCCACAACATAACCATAGCAACCCGTGGCAAAGCCCAAGACCCCTTGGGCACAAAAGTAACCCGCCTAATAATAGACCGACAAAGCCAAACCAGCCTAGAAACCACCTTCAAAGGCAAGCACTACGATACAACAATAGACAACATAGCCTACGCCTCAAACGACATAAAATACCTGCTAGACGTGTTAAAAACAGATAGATACATCTTAACATCAACAGTATCCGTATACGCGCCAAACTTCCACATGAATATGAAAGAAGAAGAAATAGACACCAAAACCCTCCCGCTAAAATGGTGCAATTACCAAGACGTACCCTACGATGAAGCAAAACGCCAAGCCGAAGCCGCACTATTCCAAGCCTACCCAAGCCAGCAAGCCGCCGCAGTAAGATTCCCATATATCTTCGGAAATGACGACTACACTAAGCGTCTATACACCTATATAGAAAACATATTCCACCAACGCGCCATGCACATAGACAACCTGTCAGCCCGGCTATCCTTCATCAACTCGCAAGAAGCCGGGCATTTCCTGGCGCACACAGCCACTTCCTCCATAACCGGCTACGTAAATGCCGCCAGTACCGGCACAATTTCACTGGAGGAAATTATCCACTACACCGAACAGCTAATGGGCATAAAAGCCATAATAAGCAAAACAGGCACCCCAGCACCCCTAAACACCACGCCAAGCTTTGGTTTAGACACATCCAAGGCCACAAACAGCGGTTTCACATTCAAAAATATAAATGAATGGGTACATGAGCTATTGCACCGCTGGTACAGCGAGTTTAGGGAGGTCAGCGAACCACTTAAGCGCAATACAGACCCATTTGCGTAGTAGCGAACTGCACTAAAACTAAAATGCCATAAAATCCGTTGTTCAAATAGAAAGGGGCATATATATGTCAAAATTGCCAAGTCTAGTAAACCAAACCACAGTAAACACCCTACGTTTCCTAAGCGTAGAGGCAATCCAAAAAGCCAAGAGCGGCCACCCCGGCCTACCCATGGGTGCCGCGCCAATGTCGCTAGCCCTATGGGGCAACATGAAGCACAACCCCAAAAACCCAAACTGGCCAGACAGAGACCGTTTTGTGCTATCCGCAGGCCACGGCTCGGCACTTTTGTATAGCTTGTTACATGTATTTGGCTATGGCGTAACAATCGAGGATTTGAAGGGCTTCCGTCAATCCGGCTCTGCCACTCCCGGCCACCCAGAGTACGGCCACACCCCCGGCGTAGAGGTAACCACCGGCCCACTGGGCCAAGGCATAGCCAACGCCGTAGGCATGGCATGGGCAGAAAATTACATGGCGGCATGTTTCAATAAGCCGGGCATGGCCTTGGTTGACCACTACACATACGCCCTTTGCGGTGACGGTTGCCTACAAGAAGGCGTGGCGGCGGAAGCCGTTTCCCTGGCCGGTACGCTTAAGCTAGGCAAGTTAGTTCTGCTGTACGACTCAAACAATATAACAATAGAAGGCGACACAGATATTTCCTTTACCGAGGACGTAAAAGCCCGCTTCGAAGCCAGTGGCTGGCACGTGCAATATGTAAAAGACGGCAACGACATGGACGCAATCACCGCCGCAATAGAAAAAGCTAAAGCCGCAACAGATAAGCCATCCCTAATAGAAATCAAAACCGTAATAGGCTACGGTGCGCCTAAACAAGGCACCGCCGCAGTTCATGGTTCACCCTTGGGTGATGACGGTATTCAACAAGCCAAAGAAACCCTAGGCTGGGCGAATACAGAAGGCTTCCACGTGCCACAAGAAGTAAAAGATGCCGCCATCCAGTGGCAAGCCACCGCCCAAGCCAACCAAGACACATGGCAAAAGCTAGCCGATGAATACAAAAAAGCCCACCCCGCCTGTTGGCAAGCCTGGGAAGACTGGCACGAAAATAAGCTACCAGATAATTTCTGCAACCTGGAAGCCACTTTCGGCGAGCTGTTCGGCCCTGAAGCAGCACTTGCCACCCGTGCATCATCTGAGCGCGTACTGCAAAGCCTTTCGAAGAAGGTGCCACATCTAATAGGTGGCTCGGCAGACCTTGCCCCCTCCACGCTTTCTATTATGAAGGACAGGGGTAGCTACAGCCACGCAACCCCCACCGGCTCTAACCTGCACTTTGGCATACGCGAACATGCCATGACCGCTATCGCAAACGGAATGGCCGCACACGGCGGCCTGCGCCCATATGTGGCCGGGTTCTTTGTGTTTAGCGATTATATGAAGCCTGCTATGAGGCTTTCGGCACTTATGGGCCTGCCGGTTACGTATATCATGACCCACGATTCCATTGGGGTAGGGGAGGACGGCCCAACCCACCAGCCAATCGAGCAGTTGGCCTCATTGCGCTCTATCCCGGGCTTTTGGGTATACCGCCCATGCGATACCCGCGAAACTGCGGCGGCTTGGGTTAAGGCGTTGGCCCGTAATGATGGCCCTACTGCACTGGTGCTTTCGCGTCAAAACTTACCACTACTGCCCGGCACCGGCGAGGGTGCGTATAAAGGCGCGTACACGTTAGCCGATGCGGTAAACCCAGCAACCGGCCAGCCGGATATGTTGCTTATGGCCAGCGGCTCGGAAGTTGAACTTATTTTTAACGCCCAGGTTGCGCTTAAAGAACAGGGTATTCATGCAAGAGTAATAAGCGTACCGTGTATGGAAATCTTCGATGCGCAAGACGACTGCTATAAGGAAAGTGTAATGCCAAAGGCCGTGCGTGCCAGGCTTGCCGTGGAAGCGGCTAGTACATTCGGCTGGCATAAATATACCGGCCTTGACGGTGCGGTAATGGGAGTGGACGGCTTTGGCGCGTCTGCCCCGGCTGGGGAGCTGTTTAAGGCTTATGGTTTTACTACCCAGCATGTAGTAGAAAAGGCAAAGGAAATCGTGGCAAAATAAAGTCGCCACTGAAGCATAGTTGATATAAACTGCTAGAGAGGAAATTAATAATGACCCACAAAGACATCTTAACCCCAAACAACCCAAGCCTAGGCTTCGGCGCAATGCGCTTGCCGGACGATGACGTAACCAACAAAATGGTAGACGCATATCTAGCCGCCGGTTATAACTACTTCGACACCGCCTACGCCTACGAAGGCTCGGAAGAACAGCTAAAAAGGACCCTTGTAAACCGCCACCCCCGCAACAGCTACATGATAGCCAACAAGCTCCCCCCATGGGAAATTAAGAATCCTGCGGATTGTGATAAAGTCCTAAAAGAATCCCTAAAGCGCTGTAACCTGGATTATTTCGACTTTTATCTAGTACACTCCCTATCCGACAACCGCGAACAGCATATAGACGAAATGGGAATGTTCGAATGGGCCTTCGAGCAAAAAAAGCGCGGGCTGTTAAAGCACGTAGGCTTCTCTTTCCACGGCACAACCCCGTATCTGGAGCGTCTGCTAACGCGCTACCCGGAAACGGAGTTCGTTCAACTTCAGTTAAACTATATAGACATACTGCGCGGGCAAGCCAGCCAGTGGCAAGAGTTGGCCATAAAGCACAACAAGCCAATTGTAGTAATGGGGCCAATAAAAGGCGGCTCCCTATCCGGCCTACCCGAACCGGCAGAGGCACTGCTTAAAGCCCATGACCCAACCCGCACTATATCCTCATGGGCAATACAATACGCCGCCTCGCTTGAAGGTGTAACCAGCATATTAAGCGGCATGTCAAACATGGAACAAATGGAGGACAATCTTAAAACCTTTGCAAACTTAAAGCCACTAACCCCGGAGGAGCATAATCTTCTGGAAGACGTGCTAATGGAAATGAGCAAGGTATCAAGCATTGCCTGTACAGCCTGCAAATACTGCCACAAGTACTGCCCGCAAGGGATAGACATAGCCACCAGCTTCTCCCTATACAACGAGCTTATGCGTGGAAGTGCGCGTTGGAACCGCAAAATGCTATACAACCTACTAGACCCAAAACCAGATGCATGTACCGCTTGCGGCCTATGCCTAGAGCATTGCCCGCAGAAGCTAAACATCCCCAAAGACCTGCAAACAGTGGCGAAGGAGTTTCGCGAGTAGGGCGCTTTTGTCCACGGTATCAAAACCGAATGGAAGCGAATAGTGGGAGTGAAGTGTGGAAGAAATGAATGCAAATGCCGATGCTTTAGTATCGCCGGAAGTGTTCATAAAAAGGTTTGGCACATAAAATGCATATACTTTCAAAAACCCACGCAAAACCCCAAAAACGCAAGCCACAAAGAAAAACCCATCGCATTCCAGCTAATTTCGCCCCAAAACCGTCTAAAACCCCGCATTACTGGCAATAACTACATTTGCATAAACAATATCCCAATACTACACTATTCAAGCGTTAGCACTCATCAAAACAGAGTGCTAACAAGCACCAAAACATTCAACTACATCAACATTAAAACCCACATAAGGAGGAACACCATGAACCTAAAGCCACTAGGCGACCGCGTAGTAATCAAGCAACTAGAAGCGGAAGAAACCACAAAATCCGGCATAGTGCTACCAAGCCAATCCAAAGAAAAGCCCCAGCAAGCCGAAGTATTAGCAGTAGGCCCGGGCGGAGTAGTAGACGGCAAGGAAATTAAAATGGAAGTAAAACCAGGCGACAAAGTAATTTATTCAAAATACGCCGGCACAGAAGTAAAAGTAAACGATGACGAGCTAATCATCGTAAGGCAAAACGACATCTTGGCAATAGTTAATTAGGAAGTTTTTTTGCCTACGGCAAAAACCGCAAAATTAATTCTGCATTGAAGCGTTTGCAGAATCAATTTCACTAACTAGGAGGCAACCCACATGGCAAAGCAAATCAAGTACGCCATAGACGCGCGTACAGTGTTAGAATCCGGCGTTAACAAGCTGGCCGACACAGTAAATATCACCCTAGGCCCCAAAGGCCGCAACGTGGTACTAGACAAAAAATACGGCACGCCACTAATCACCAACGACGGCGTAACCATAGCAAAAGAAATAGAACTAGAATGCCCCTTCGAAAACATGGGCGCACAACTGGTAAAAGAAGTAGCCACCAAAACCAATGACGTAGCAGGCGACGGCACCACCACAGCCATAGTACTGGCCCAAGCCATGGTACGCGAAGGGCTTAAAAACATCGCCGCCGGTGCCAACCCAATAATACTAAGAAACGGCATGCAAAAAGCCACCGATACCGTAGTAGCCGCACTCCAAGGCATGACCCAAAAAGTAGACGGCAAAAACCACATTGCCAAAGTAGCCGCAATCTCCGCCGGCAACAAAGAAGTAGGCGACATGGTAGCCGAAGCCATGGAAAAAGTGTCAAGCGACGGCGTAATAACAGTAGAAGAATCCAAAACCATGAACACCGAACTGGAACTGGTAGAAGGTATGCAATTTGACCGCGGCTACCTATCCGCATACATGTGCACAGACATGGAAAAAATGGTAGTGCAAATGGAAAGCCCATATATCCTAATCACCGACAAAAAAATCTCTACAGTTCAAGAAATCCTTCCTCTACTGGAGCAAGTAGTACAAACCGGCGCAAAGCTAGTAATCATAGCCGAAGACGTAGAAGGCGAAGCCCTAACAACTTTAGTACTAAACAAATTACGCGGCACCTTCAACTGTGCGGCAGTAAAAGCCCCAGGCTTCGGTGACCGCCGCAAGGCAATGCTAGAAGACATAGCAATCCTAACCGGCGGGCAAGTAATCTCGTCCGAACTGGGATTAGAGCTAAAAGAAGCTACCCTAGAATCCCTAGGCCGTGCCAAAAACGTAAAAATCGAAAAAGAAAACACCATCATAATAGACGGTGCCGGTAGCAAAGCCGAAATAGATGCCCGCGTAGCCCAAATCAAATCTCAAATAGAAGAAACCACTTCCGAGTTTGACAAAGAAAAACTACAAGAGCGCCTTGCAAAACTGGCTGGCGGCGTAGCCGTAATAAAAGTAGGCGCACCCACCGAAACAGAGCTTAAAGAGAAAAAGCTCCGCATGGAAGATGCCCTGTCTGCTACCCGCGCGGCAGTAGAAGAAGGTATCATCTGCGGCGGCGGCAGTGCGTATATCCACGCCGCACCAAAAGTGCAAGCGGTTATTGACGGCCTAACCGGCGATGAAAAAACCGGTGCACAAATTGTTATGAAGTCACTTGAAGCCCCCGTATGCCAAATAGTGTGTAACGCCGGCCTTGAAGGCGCGGTAGTTGTACATGCGCTTAAAGGTAAGGAAAAAGGCACAGGCTTTGACGTGCTTACCGAAGAGTTTGTTAACATGGTAGAAGCCGGTATTATAGACCCGACTAAGGTTACACGCACGGCACTTCAAAACGCCACAAGCGTTGCCGCGACATTGCTAACAACCGAAGCCGTTGTTACCGATATTAAAGAGCCAGAGCCACCAATGCCACCAGGCGGCGGCGGTATGGGTATGATGTAGTTTTAGATTAAGTGCTTAATATTAAAGGCTGTAGCTAACCGGTGTGAAACTGGGGCTACGGCCTTTTTTGTATTGCATTGTAATGCACATCTTGTTATAGTTGTTGTATCAGAATGAAATATAGCGAAGCAAGTCACTATATGTCATTTATCTATATTACACAAACTCATTTCAAATGGGGAGGACATCATGAAATTTTTTCACTTATCGGACCTTCACCTTGGCAAACGTGTTCACGAAGTCTTGATGCTGGAAGCCCAGTGGGATATTTTGCAGAAAATTGTTGCGCATGCTAAAGAACACAAGCCAGATGCCATTCTTATAGCAGGCGATGTCTATGACAAGGATAAGCCCATAGTCGAAGCCGTACAATTGTTAGACAGGTTTCTTGTGTGGCTTAATGAACTAGGCATAGCTGTTTTTATGATTTCAGGAAATCATGATAGTGCAGAGCGTGTAGCTTTTGGTGCCGAACTCTTAAAAAACAGCAATGTCCACATTGTACAGGCTTACAACGGTAACATCAGCCCTATACCTTTTACAGACGCGCATGGCGAGGTAAGTATTTGGATGCTCCCCCACCTAAAGCCATCAACTGTACGCAAACATTTTCCCGAAAAAGTCATAGTATCAGCCTCTGATGCCATAACTGCCGCATTAAGCAATGCTTTAGTTGATGATACAAAAAGAAATATCCTTGTCGCACACCAGTTTGTCACGGGTGCTGTCACAAGCGAGTCGGAGGAAATTTATGTAGGCGGTGATGAAAATGTTGACGGCTCTATTTTCGATGCATTTGATTATGTTGCACTCGGGCATCTTCATCGCCCGCAAAATGTAGGGCGCAGAACGCTAAGATATTGCGGAACACCACTAATGTACTCATTTTCGGAAATAAACCATGAAAAATCCATAACAGTAGTAGATATGGGAGCTAAGGGAAACATCGAAGTTTCAGAAATACCGCTTGTTCCCATGCGGATGATGAAAGAAATCAAGGGAACATACACCAATTTAATGAGTCGCGAGTTTTACAGCAACATAAGAACAGATGATTACATTCGTATCGTGTTAACAGACGAGCAAGAGGAGCCGGAAGCAAGATACAAGCTTGGGGCGGTCTATCCAAACATTATGCAGTTGCTATACGATAATCAGCGCACACGTACCATCAGTTCATTCGAAACAGTACCTTCTACCGAAAAAAAGGCACCTCTAGAGCTTCTAGGTGACTTTTTTTACACACAAAACGGAAGAAAAATGGACGAAGAACAATACGAATATGCAAATGAGTTGCTTAAAGAAATTTGGGAGGAGGTAGCTATCTCATGAGACCTCTAAAACTAAAAATATCTGCCTTCAGTTGTTATGCAAACGAACAGATTATTGATTTTGAAGCCTTGGGAGCAGAAGGGCTGTATCTAATAACTGGCGATACAGGTGCAGGCAAAACTTCAATTTTTGATGCAATAACATTCTCGCTTTATGGGAAAACAAGCGGAGATAACAGAAAAGCCGAAATGCTTCGCTGTAAATATGCGCAGGCAAACGTAGCAACTTACGTAGAGTTTACATTCCAGTACCATGACAAAATATACACAATTAAGCGGAACCCCACCTATATACGTGCAATGCAACGTGGTGAAGGCACAACAGAGGAGAAGGCCGGTGTAGAACTGCATATGCCGGATGGTGGCCCGCCACTTTCTAAGCTTGGGGACGTTAAAACGAAAATTAAGGCTATTATTGGGCTTAACCGCGAACAATTTGTACGAATTGCAATGATTGCACAGGGCGAGTTCTTGAAGGTCCTATATTCCAGTACAGAAGAGCGAATTGAAATATTCAGAAAAATATTTTATACAGATGCATATAAATTGTTTCAAGACAGGGTTAAAAAAGACGCAACCCAGTTATGCACAGACATAAAAGAAAATAAAGCCAGTTATGATAATAACCTTGGCAATATTCAACTCGACAAAGAAAACCAAAGCAACATCCAAAAATATTCTGATGCAAAAATGGGTTTATATCCGTCCGATGATGTATTAACTTGGGTTGAGAATATGATTATTGCAGATGAAAAATCCCATTCGGAAAATGATATATTGCTGGATGAAGTGACAGGCAAACTGGCCACAATAAATCAAGGAATTGGGCAAGCTGAGCAAGATAAAAAAGCACGAGAATCTTTAAAAGCGGCAAATGAACGCCTACCGTCAGAAACGGATATTCTTGTAAGCGCAGAAAGTGTACTAAACTCCGTGAAAGCAAAGCAACCACAAAATGAAGCAGTCAAACTAAAAGTTGCTGAAATCGAGCTTTCGTTGCCAAAATACCAACAGTTACAACTCATAATTAACGAAATAATGGCTAACACAGCCAAATTAGCAGAAAACAAGCAACTAATCGTAGATACCGAAAGCCAGTTAGCCAATAACACCATATCCCTAGAAAAAGCAAAGGCAGAAGTTCAGGATTTATCTAACACCGAAGTACTGGTAGAAAGCATGCAAAATAAAGAGGTAATACTATCTACAAGAAAATCAGCAATCAATACACTTTCTGCAACTTATAAAGACTACAATGATATATTGTTTGCATTAAAAACAGCACAAGATGACTACACATCAAAGTCAAAAATAGCAGATACCAAGCGCAGTGAATACGAAGCCCTACACAAGATTTACCTTGACGAGCAAGCGGGAGTACTAAGTGCGGAGCTGAAAGATGGAGAGGCATGTCCTGTTTGCGGTTCAACCAAACACCCTAAACTAGCGGTGTGTTCTGCAAGTGCCCCATCAAAAAGCACACTGGACAAGGCAAAAAAAGCCGCCGATACTGCCAAGGCCGATGAGTCAAATGCAAGTGCAGAAGCAAATAAGCTAAAAGGGCAAGCTGAATCAATGCGAACAAATATTACCGCTACATCTAGTGAATTTCTGGAAAATGTTAAATTTGACGATATCCCAACAGCGTTAGAAATGGAACTAAATAAAGTCACCACAGAAATTGAAAACATTAGCTTGCAACTTACAGAACAAAAGAAACACCTACAAAGAAAAATGAAGTTGCGCAAGTCTATCCCAGAGCTTGAAAGCAACCACACAAGTTTTACGAACATTATAGCTTCGACAAAGGAGCAAATCGCGTCATTAACATCAAAAATAGAGGCAGGCAGTAAAACAAGGGATAACAAAATAGAAGAACTCAAGTTTAAAAACGAGAATGAAGCAAAGTCTGAAATCATATCTCTAAAAAATATTCAAAAAAACTTTGAAGAAGCTCTACAAAAATCACAAACTAATTTCGACACTGCAAAAACAAGAGTTGAACATACAAATGCTGAAATCCACACATTAACAACACAATTAAGCAATTCGGTACAAGTGGACTTAGACGCTTTGTACGAAAAGAAGATGTCTGCCGAAAGCACGCAGAAAATGCTTATAGAAGCCAACCGTTCTATAAACACTCGTGTATCAACCAACAAAAACGTCCATAGTACGCTTGTTAAAACTACTAACGCCATGAATGAGTTAAATGCACAGTATAAATGGCTAAAGGAGCTGTCAGACACAGCAAACGGTGAACTATCGGGCAAAGAAAAGGTTAAGCTAGAAACATATATTCAAGCAGCGTATTTTGACAGGATATTAGCAAGGGCCAATGTCAAATTATTGCATATGTCAAACGCACAATATGAGTTAAAGCGGCGTACCGCAGGCGGGAAACAAGGGCAAAGTGGTTTAGACCTAAATGTAATAGACCATCACAATGGCACAGAGCGCGATGTAAAATCTTTATCCGGTGGTGAATCCTTCATTGCGGCCCTTTCGCTGGCTTTGGGGCTTTCGGATGAAATACAAAATAACGCGGGTGGTATACGGCTTGACTCTATGTTTGTAGATGAAGGATTCGACTCTTTAGACGATACAAAGTTGACCCAGGTAATCCAAGCACTAAGCGAAATATCTCAAAGCAAACGCATAATAGGTATAATCTCTCATGTGGCGGGGCTTAAAGAGAAAATTGAGAAAAAGATAGTTATAACAAAACAACGCACAGGTGGTAGTAAGGCCGAACTGACTATTGATTAGACGTTGGCTCTAATCCAACTATGCAGGCACGGCACTCGAACCCAACACCACCTCATTCTCAACAACACTATGCCTAGTAAGCCAAGCAACCCCAACCGTAACCCCCACAGTAACAAAAACAATAAAATGCGGCATAGAAGCAAACCGTTCAAACGCCAAACCATAAACAAACTGCCCAAGCGCATTAGCCAAAAACGGCAACATAACAATAACGGATATAACCTTACCAATAAGTTCAACAGGTGTCCGGCCCTGGATTGTAGTAATAACTTGCACATTGGCCACGGTAATACAAGCAAAGGCCAGCGTACACGATGCAGTCAGGGTTACATATACAACAAAAACCGGCAACCCAAACAGCAAAACCAACCCAACCGGCACAAGCAAAAGCCCCGCCGCCAAAATAGATATATAAGCATGCCCAAGCTTTAGCCTGCTACCCATAACCCCAGCAACAATACCGCCCAGCACCCCACCGCCCATGGTAAAGCCCTGGCTAACGCCCACAAGCCCCATGTCCATCTCCAGGTACTGCGTAACAATAACGGGTATGCCAACCAGTATCAGTGATATTATCGAAAAGGAAATTAAAAACGCGATAATGGCACATTTCAATATAATCGTATTCTCTAATATAAAATTCCCGGCCTGGCGTAAATCTCCCTTAACAATTTTAACAATACCGCCACCACCCTCAAGCGGCGTAAACGGAACACGTATAAGCAAATCCATACATGCGGTAATAGCAAAGCACACAGCACTAACCGCCAATATCGGAAATATCCCAAACCGCGCAAACAGCACACCGGCAATTGCCATGCCAGCCATTCCTGAAATGGAATTTACCAAGTTTACAACCGCATTGGCAGACACAAGCTTCTGGCTACCCACAATTAACGGCACACTGGAACTAACCGCAGGCATATATACGCCTTGTATAGCGTTTAGTGCCATTAGCTTAACAATAACAATTGGCAAAACCGCCGTAACAAAGCCGCTTGCCACAATATAAACCAGTATCAAAACCGTAGTTGCTGCATCAAGCCAAAACATTACCCGTTGCTTTCTAAAACGGTCTGCAATCATGCCGCCAATTGGCGACATTATAAGTAGGGGTATATTCGCAAGCCCTAAAACAATCCCAAACAGAGATGCCGAGCCGCTAATATACAAAATATACAGCGGAAGCGCGAAGCTTAGAAGCAGTATTCATAGAAATAAACCCGAAAAAGTGTTAGACTAAAGCTATGAAACGACAAGAATATGTGCCAACGAATTATCCAAGTGACCTGACAGTCGAAGACTGGGAAATCATAGA
>Ga0123355_10004734_pt1 | contig 19790 bp, 22 predicted proteins | sample TergutEmb28metaG_3_FD_89872 | JGI IMG/M metagenome (GOLD analysis project Ga0123355, IMG submission 89872) | Embiratermes neotenicus P1 segment gut microbial communities from Petit-Saut dam, French Guiana - Emb289 P1 | ecosystem: Host-associated > Arthropoda: Insects > Digestive system > Gut ...
ACTAAAGGGCATATTGGCATTTGTGCTTATTGTGGTCTTCCCATAGATATAACTCCTCGACGCGGAGGCTCTTCTTCGTACTGCTCAAATACCTGCAGACAAAATATGGTGTACAAAAATAAGGCGATTGACTGGCACCGTGATGGGGATAGTCTGGGATTGATTTGTGAAAAGCTGGGCAGGTTTGGGCGCCCGCTCGTGCAGAAATGGATTACCACTCCGACAGATGAGGAGTTTCTTGCTAATCGCGACAAATACATTGCACGCATACTTTCAGAGAGGGGAGCGCAGTTATGAGAATTGATGGCAAGGGTAATATTCTTCAGCTGCCTAGTGGGAACTGGCGGGTTCGTTTGACTACGGGCAAAGATCCAATCACGGGTAAATTGCAGCGTGTTTCCCGAACGGTTCGCGGAACAAAGGCAGACGCTAGGCGAGCATTAGAGGGGCTGCGCAAGGAACTTGAAACAGGCATCAGCATAGATAGCAAAGACATTACTTTTGGGGAGTGGGCTGAGATTTTTCACACGCGAAGGATAGCAGCAGGAGAAGTCACGAAGGCAACACTGAGGGATGCGCGTTATGGATTAGATAAGCTGAATGGCTATCTTTACAATGTTCGCTTATTGGATATTAAACCTGCAACGATAGAAAACCTTCATGCGCAACTAATAGTTGATTACTCGCACCTGTCGGGAACGTCACGGCGCAAAGTTCATGTTATTTTGCGGCATGTACTTCAAGGTGCAGTTCGCAGTGGCATTATTCCTACGAATCCTTGTGCAGACGTTAAGGCTCCCAAAGCAGATGAGCCTAGTAGAAAGAGTTTAACGCAGGCAGAGTTGATGACTCTTGTAGCCAAGCTTGATGAGTTGGGGGATTCTGATGCTCGCAGTGTTGGAGTGCGTCTAGTTGCTGCAACAGGATGCAGACGCGGTGAGGCATTGGGACTGACGTGGGCTAATGTAGACTTTGAGCGCAAGGCGATATTTATCTGCCAGCAGTATACAAATCACGATGGACTCTCAACTCCAAAGTCAGCAGCAGGGACAAGGCGGCTGGCTATTGATGATCACACTCTTAAATGCTTAAGAGTGTGGAAAGGTGAACAACGGCGATATCTCGAATGGCTCGGCACTTCACAGATGGACAGTACGCCAGTAGTATCAAACGCTAAGGGTGGCTTCTATGATCCTCGTGGCTTTGATCGTTGGTGGAGAGAGCAGCGCAAGAAGCTAGGATTCTCTAATCTCACCATCCACGAACTGCGGCATACACAGGCGACTTTGCTTCTGGGCAGTGGGGTAGATGTTGTGACGGTGGCTCGCAGGCTGGGTCATGCTGACGTAAAGATGACGCTGAACACTTATGCCCATGCGATACCAGAGAACGATGGGATTGCTGCTGATACTATAGGCAGCATCTTCAAGCAGGGCGCAGCTAAGTAGCGCACAGTGCACATCCAGTTCAAAGTTGTGGTCACGAATTGGTCACGAAGCGAAAATCAGTTAAAAGCCAGCAACGCAAGAATTGCCAAGAACAAACCCCTGACCTGCACTTTTGTAAGAAATAAGATGGTGCGCCCTGCAGGATTCGAACCTGCGGCGTTCTGATTCGTAGTCAGACCCTCTATCCAGCTGAGGTAAGGGCGCACTCTCGTAAGAGACACTTGTCATATTTGCAAGCGACATATAATAATGGCATTATCGCCTGTGTTCGTCAAGCATCTAGATGGATATGCGAACTGTCTTACGGTGGTGCGCAATGGACAGGCTCGTGACCTAAATGTGCATCAAGTAAAATAGACACTATGATGCAGGCAGTCATAGCTTATTTTTCGCAGCATTCCAGTGCATTTTTTACTGCCGTTTGGCAGCATATCTTCATCTCGCTTGTTGCAGTGTTGGTTGCACTGCTTATTGGATTTCCTTTAGGCGTGTTGTCTGCGCGTTCTTGCAGGATTCGCAAGGTGGTCACAGGAGTGCTTTCCAGCTTGCGCGTTGTGCCTAGTCTGGCACTGCTGTTCTTGATCGTTACCTTAACAGGCACGGTGGGACCTACCGTGGCAGTGTTTGCACTTACTGTACTTGCCCTGCCTGTGATTCTAATTAATACGACGGTTGCTTTTTCGCAGCTGCCCACAGCACCTGTAGAGGCGGCTACGGCACTAGGGATGAGTTCGCGGAAAGTGTTCTTGACAGTAAAGCTTCCCCTTGCTGCACCAATCATTTTTGCAGGCATCAAAACTGCAACCACTGAAGTCATTGCGAGTGCCACCCTGGGTGCATATATTGGCAGTGGGGGACTGGGCACTATTATCTTTACGGGGCTTGGACTGATGCGCACAGATCTCCTGGTCATTGGCGGGGTATCGGTTGCCGTGCTTTCGCTGGGGACTATCGCAGTGCTCAATATTGCAGAGCACCTGCTGTTGCCCTGGAAGCGTCTTTCCAGCTGATTTCGCCACAACGCTATAATGAATGTGCGGGAAGAGAAAACATACTTAAGGAGCACAACAGCAGGAAGTCTGCGCAAGGGGAAGGATAGTGAGGGTAGTCATGGCAACTCACAAAGAACCAGCACAAGCCAACAATTTTCCTTTAGAGCTACTGGACTTTGACGACCATCAGGAATTCGATTTTGCGACACGGGGGCGTATTGCAGCACCAGATGCACTGGAAATCTGCAATGCAAACGCTGAACCTGTATGGACGCAGAAAGCCTATCATTTTGTTGAACAGGCGCAGCCTCCCCACGATTCTCCCGATACCGTCAATCCTAGCCTGTGGCGGCATACGCAACTCAATCATATCTGTGGTCTTTTCGAGGTTACCCCAGGCATATATCAAGTACGTGGCTACGATATGGCAAATATCACCTTTATCAAGGGCGATACGGGATGGATTGTCATAGATCCGCTGATGACCATTGAAACTGCACGTGCGGCATTGCAGCTGGTCAACGAACATCTGGGAGAGCGACCCATAATGGCCATCATTTACAGCCATACTCACATTGATCATTTTGGTGGAGTAAAGGGCATCGTAACAGAAGAGGAGGTTCATGCCCGCAAAATTCCCATTATTGCACCCGTAGGCTTTGAAGAATATGCTGTCAGCGAGAACCTGTACGCAGGTACTGCCATGGGTAGGCGTGCGGAATATCAGTACGGAACCATGCTGGAGCCTAGTGCGACAGGTCGCATGTCCATTGGTATTGGCATGGGACAGTCAACGGGTACGACTTCGTATCTGCCTCCGATGGATGGACGCACTCTCGATGAAGCTGCGACGGTAAAGGAAAGTGGTGAGACTCGCGTTATTGATGGGGTAAAGATGGTGTTCCAGCTGACTCCTGGAACTGAGGCTCCTGCTGAAATGAACACCTGGTTTCCTGACCATAAAGCATTGTGGATGGCAGAAAATTGCAATGCGACCCTGCATAATTTGTACACGATACGTGGTGCACAGGTGCGCGATGGCAATGCCTGGGCGTATCACTTGATGGAGACTCTGTCGCTGTATGGTGCGCAGGCAGATGTGCTGTTTCAGTCTCATAACTGGCCACGTTGGGGCAATGAAGTTATTCAGGATCACTTGCTGAACACGGCGACTATGTACAAGTTTACAAATGATCAGGTGCTGCTCTACATCAACCAGGGTTACACTGCAGAAGAGATTGCCCACATGATTCAGCTGCCTACTGCGCTTGAGTGTCTGTGGTACTTGCGTCCCTATTATGGCACGCTCGCGCATAACGCAAAGGCGGTGTATCAGAAGTATATGGGCTGGTATGATGCCAATCCAGTGAACTTGGGTAAGTTGCCGCGGGCGGAGTTCGCCCAGAAATTGGTGGCATATTTGGGCGATGTGGACAAAATGCTTGCGATGGCGCGCGCTGACTTTGAACAGGGGGAATACCAGTGGGTGGCAGAAATCACTAATGTGCTGGTGTTTGCTAATCCTGATAATCGTGAGGCGCGTGAGCTGTGTGCAGATGCCTTTGAACAGCTAGGCTACCAGACAGAAAGTGGTATTTGGCGTAATGCCTATTTGTGTGGTGCAAAAGAATTGCGAGAAGGTGTGTCGCACAAAGTGGGTTCGGCGGGTGCGGGCGTCGGTGACATGCAGCGTGGCTTGCAACCAGCTATGGTCTTTGACTATATGGGCATTCGTGTTGATTCTAATCAGGCGCAGGACTTGAATTTCAAAATACAGGTAGACGTAGTTGGCGATGACGCTTGCAGTGGGCGATATGTGCTGACTGTGAGGTCAGGTGTGTTATTGCATCAGCGTGTTACAGGTGATGTGACTGCAGATGCTGGAGTTACGGCAGATGTGGTGGTGACGCTTCCTAGGCAAGCGATTGGATTGTTGCTTGCACCTGAACAGTTGCTGGAACAGGCACGCATAGGTCAACATGTCAGCGCTGTGGGAGATGTGACTTTGCTGCAAAAGCTCTATCAGTCCATGGTAGAACTCAACCCGCTATTTAACATTATTGAACCTTAAACGATAGGGAGATATTTAGATATGAACATACAGCTAAAGCTTCGATATGCTCAACCCGCGTTTCGACAACTACTAAAGCTTGCAGCGATACTGCTACTGATGCTGGGAGTGATAGCTCTGGCAGCTTGCGGCGGTGCAGACAGTGACGCAGGCGGCGATATCTTTTCTGGACCAGTGCAGATTGGCTCGAAGGACTTTACCGAGAACTTAATCCTGGGCGAGCTGTATGCACTCGCGCTGGAAGACCATGGCATTGAGGTGCAGCGTCGCTTAGGACTGGCAAGTGCTGTTGTGCATGAAGCCATGATTCAGGGTGACGTTGATCTGTATCCAGAGTATACGGGTACTGGGCTTCTGACCGTGCTGCAGCTTCCGATGGAGACTGATCCACAATTGGTGTTTGACATTGTCAGCAAGGAATACTATGACCAGTTTGGAATAGTCTGGCTAGATGCGGCACCTGCTAATAACAGCCAGGGCATCGTTGTGACGCGCGAAGCTTCAGAAGCTTACGGGATTACCACCATTAGTGACTTTCAGCGTGAGGCACATAACCTGCGCTTTGCTACACAGGGGGAGTTTGACCACCGCGAGGATGCTCTGCCGCTGCTTATAGAAATATACGGTCCCATGGACTTCAAGTCCTCTGCACTATTTGACAATGCGCTGAAGTACGACGTATTGGAAAGTGGTCAAGCAGATGCGGCACCTGCCTATACCACAGAGGGTAGGTTGATAGACCCTGCGTTTGTGCTGCTCGAAGATGACAAGCAAGCGTGGCCGCCCTATAATATCGCACCGATTATTCGCAGTGAGGTTCTTGCGGCGCATCCAGACATAGCGACTATTCTAAATGCGATTTCGGTGGATTTGACCAGCGAGAAAATAACGGAACTTAATGCAAGGGTCGACATTGATGGACAGGATTTTGCTGATGTTGCACGTGACTATTGGGATTCTGTGCGAGATGCGGTGTTGGCACAAGTTCAGTAATATATGGCAGTAGCACATGAGCAGTTTCCTGACATTTGGCATCGAGCGCTCAGAACAGCTGGCGACGGCGTTTGGCGAGCATATTGTGCTGGTTGTAATAACGCTGCTGGTGTCGGTGGTACTGGCTGCTGCACTTACGGCAGCATTGTGCAAGGTTGCACGGATAGCAGAGTACGTCCAGGCAGCACTGTCTGCACTGTATTCTGTGCCCGGCCTGGCACTGTTTGTCCTGTGTATTCCCTTATTGGGCATTGGACGCACAACGGCAATTGTTGTACTAGTTGCCTACAATCAGTTCCTGTTGGTGCGTAACTTCACGGTAGGATTGAACGAAGTTGATCCTGGGCTGGTTGAAGCTGCACAATCTTTAGGCATGAGCCGGGTCCAGACCTTCCTTTACGTGCAACTACCCACTGCTCTGCCTGTGTTCATTGCAGGAATCAGACTGGCTACGATATCGACAATCGGTATTGCAAGCATTGCCGCAGTGATTGATGCAGGTGGTCTGGGAGTGTTGCTCTTCAGTGGTTTGCGCACTCGCAACCTTGACATGTTGTTGTGGGGAACGCTGCTCGCAGGCGGCCTTGCCCTTGCGGTGAATGCTGTTTTGTCGCAACTCGAATCTCGCTTTACCCGCCCCTGTAAATAGAATTTTACGCTTGTATTGACAAACCCAGCTTTTCTTGCAATGCTTCTGTGAGTGTCGCAGAAAAATTGATTTGCTCCTTTTTGGCCGCTGCAACTAGCCAGCTAGGAATGGTAACAGTAGTTCTGACTGTGCGTTTTTCAAGTTTTGCACGATAAGCTGCCAGATCAGCTAGCACGAGCGTCTTGATTTCTTCATCTGTGGTCACAACATTATTGAGTGGAGTTGGGCTGGGCAGAGCAAGTCCGTCATTCTGCATTTGAACGCCAGCAAGAGCAATGTAGTCATGTGCCATATTTAGGGCATCAGCGATATCTGCCCCCTGTGTCATACCTTCAAAGTCAGGTACGTGAACCAGGTAAGGAGCGTTTTTGTCATCAGTCTTTTCTAATACAATAGGATAAACTACGCTACTTTCCATATTGCGATGTCCCTTCTAATATTGAAGCATTTACTTCAGATTCCATTTTCTAATTAATGCCCGTGCAAGCTTTTCATTGATTTCGCGCTTGCGCGGAATTTGCTCGATGTCTTTTCCGTTTGTCCATATTTCATGATTTCTGCCTTCACGCAAGAATTCCCATCCATCTGCCATAAATAGCTTTATCAGCTTTCTTCGCTTCATGAACGTCCTTTCAATACATACATTATATGCATATTTGCATCTTTTAAGTCAAGGTGCCTGATGGTTATTGCCAAAGCATCTTTGACAATAACAGAGGATGCTTAAGGGATGATTAAGCTTGGATTAAAGATTGATTAGAGCATGATTGAATTCAGATTAAAAGCACAGGTGAGATATGCAGTAAAAACAGCAAAATATTTTTGCCATGTACACATGACATCTAACTGAGCACTTTTACATAGGAAAGTGTGTTGTCTGGGCGGATCAAATTCGCAGAAAGACTGCATTTGTAAAGCATGCATGCTTCTCTCGTGGCGCTTATTCAGCCTAAGTTATCATATGTCCACTCTGTACAAGTGAGGGCAGGGGCTTGTCTTGGCAGAGCGTGTCCATTGATGGATGTGCTCGTCTGCGCAATTCTTTTAGTAAGCAGTATCGCTTTATGCGAAAATCACGTAAAATTATGCAGTCTGTGTATCCGAATGAGTGAAAGTGGAGTTTACTATGTCAGTGCCTAACAGTCATCTTGCCCCTAACTATAAGCCCTTGCCCGTTATGATTGCCACGGCAGAAGGTGAGTGGGTTACTGATGTGGAGGGTCGTCGCTACTATGATGCGTTGGCGGGGTACTCTTCGCTGAACTTTGGACATCGTCATCCGGCGCTGATTCAGGCGGTAAAAGATCAGATGGATCGCGTGACTTTGGTGTCGCGCGCATTTGATTTTGAGCTGTTGGAGCCATTTGCTGATAAGCTGGCTGCGCTGTGTGATATGGATATGGTGCTACCCATGAATACGGGTGCAGAGGCGGTCGAAACTGCTATCAAGGCTGCGCGCAAATGGGGTCATCAAGTCAAGGGCATTCCCGATGGTGAAAGCGTCATCATTGTGGCAGAAGAGAACTTTCATGGACGTACAACGACTATCGTGTCGTTTTCATCAGATGAGGTGGCACGTGATGGCTTTGGACCGTTTTCGTCTGGTTTTGTGGCGGTGCCTTATGGGGATACGGCTGCGATGGAAGCAGCCATAGATCGCGTTGGTGACAAGCTCGCTGCCGTTTTACTTGAGCCCATTCAGGGCGAGGCAGGCGTGAACATTCCACCTGCTGACTATTTGCCAGCAGTGCGCCGCTTGACCGAGGATGCCAATGCGCTGCTGATTTTGGACGAGATCCAGTCTGGGCTAGGTCGTACCGGCTATACTTTCACTGCGGAACACTTTGGCGTGAAGCCAGATCTAATGACGCTAGGTAAAGCATTGGGTGGCGGAGTTTATCCAGTATCTGCAGCCGTTGGCAAGGCAGAAGTTTTAGGACTGATGACACCAGGTACACACGGCTCTACGTTTGGCGGTAATCCCATTGCCTGCGCGCTGGGTATGGCAGTGTGTGACTTACTGGCAACTGGTGAGTACCAGCAGCGTGCACGCGAGCTCGGTGCACACTTCCAGGCACGTCTGGATGACATGGTGCAGCGCGGCTTGCTCAAAGCAAAGCGTGGTCTGGGCATGTGGGCAGGTATTGACATTGATCCTGCGCGTGCAACAGGTCGCGAAGTCTGTGAGCGTCTGATGGATAAAGGTGTACTGGCAAAAGATACGCATGGCTCGACTCTGCGTTTTGCGCCGCCACTATCTACGAGCAAAGAAGATCTGGATTGGATGCTTGATCAGCTAGAGGAAGTACTGACTGATATTGCTTAGCGTAATAAATATTGCATAGCGACAAATAATCCCACTTTGAGCTACTGCTAAAAGGGACTAAAGGAGGCGATGCACAGTGAAGGTACAACATCGGTGGAGTAGCGAACTGAGTGATATTGAGTTTAGCTTCACGGACAGAGGCAGTTCAGGCACGGCATATTGGCGATGCAGGAAAGAGCTGGTGTTAAAAGCTGGAGCAGTGCTTGCACCTGACCCGCAGCTTAACAAAGATGGCAGCTTGAACTTTTCAGCTCGCGTGGCAAATACCTTGCGCGCAGAACATGCAGATGTGGTCAAGGATGGCGTAACGACACAGGATATCGTGTTTCCATCACCTAATGAGCTGGGCATTTTCCTGCGTTATGGCGGGGATAATACCTGGACAAACCTAAAGGATAAAGACGGTAAAAGCCTGCATGATTACAGTGTGATTGAGTAGCGGACACATTTGCGGGTACGGTGCTGCGGATTACGGGCTTTCGAAGCTTTTTGAAGCGATGTATTCGCTGTCGCTGTCGTAGTACCTAATCGTTAGAATAAGGGAGTCAATGTCCATTAGTTGGGCAAGCTCTGCTGCAAGAGACTCGTACATGACATCGTTAGCGGGCATGTAGGTGAGGAATGCATGGACGTACTCTTCCAGTTGGTCAGCGGTATATTCTGGACCAAAGGTGTAGACGTAGGTGAGTTCGTTGGTGCCTACTATGAACTCTACGGTTGAGCTCTCTCCTAGTGCTTCAAGGTGATCCTGGGCTGATGCGTCAAGTGCTTCGTGGTTTTCGTCGACGAAGGCTTGAACAGGATTGTCCGCGACGATTGGCTCTTCAAGGCAACCAATTAAGGTCGCGCTTGCGAGCAGAAGCAGCGCAATGCTCAGTGCTGCAATGACGAACTTTCTGATTATGGTTAGGCTTTCCGCTTTGTTGTGCACTGTTGATTTACTGCGCCACTTGTTAGTCACTGCTGGCCATCTGACCGTTGTTAATCTGCTGTCCATCAGCTACTCCCACCAAGCATTCTGGTCAATCCATGCAATCGCTTCTGCGCGATCCATAAAGATGGTATTTATTTGACCTGTCGGATCGGGATAGACAGGAAACATGCGGTTCAGGGGAACAAAGCAGGCCTCGTACATTGCGCGCTGACGATTGAACTCTGCGTTGCTCATAGGTGTTCTCTCGATATATGCAAAGCGATTGTCAGCAGCAACTTCTGCACGGTTGCGCACGTCAAGGATTCGTTCAACCTGTGCGAGTGCTTCTGCAGAATAATAGGGCATGGGATTTTCGATCTCGCCACCAACTGACAGTACAAGTGGCATAGATTCTAGTGTTACAACGCCAGCATCGCCCAGATTCTCGGGTACTTCTGAAATATAGGAAAAACTTGTAGCCTCGACAATGGCGTATCCTGTTCCGCGATAGCCTTCACCGTCGACGCGCAGACCTAGCGCCATGTGCTGTTCTGGTACAAATAGCAACAGTGAAACAGGGTAGTCCTCGCGATGCAGTAGTGCTGCGAGCAGCATGCTGACTTCGTCGCAGTCTCCCGTTCCGTCCATAAGTACCTGGATAGGTGTGCGCGGACAGCCAACGGGTCGTGGATATAGGTCAAGGTCTCCGTGTATATCGCAATAGGGAATGGACTGAACGAACTTTACGATTAACTCGATGTATTCGTCGTTGCTCAAATCACGCTCGTCGCGAATCTCGCGCAGCTGAACCAACACACTTTCAATAGCATGATCCATCTGTGGCTCAAAGGTCAAAGAGTCATAGCGCAGCCCTTCATTAAGTGCTTCTGCCTCGTCCAAGTCATCGAACCATGTGTCTTCCCAAAGCTCGTCCCACAGGTCATTCCACAGCTTGATGCGATCAGCGGTTGCCGCACCGTAGGCGATTCGATAGTTCGCTTCTGGTCGAATTGTATGTTCCTGATCCATAAAGCGAAAAGTGATCGCAGGTGGAGTGTTAGCAGTAGCGGCGGGCACGGGCATCAGCCACGGCAATTCAACGGTAAGACTTTCAAGAGTACGTGCAGCAGCCTGCTGGCGAGCAAGCATTTCTTGATGGCGCAGAGCTTCTTGGAAATTGTTGTAGATAAATAGTCCAGCAGCTGCACCACCGGCCAGAACAACCAAGACGATAAAAGCAATGACAAATCTGGTGACAATCTTCATGACTTTAGTATACACGGATGTGAAGTAGACGCGTTAGATCCCTGCTTGCAGTTATGTTATCACCATGATAATATAACAATGATGATAACGAAAACTACTGTACATGGCTGTGCAGGCACTACTGATTAGGAAGTTGCTATGGTTGAAGAAAAGATTGTTATTGGTGCAGGAACTGAATGGCCACTGGATGGCTTGCTGACAATTCCTGATGTGGGGTCAGCGCCATATCCCGCTGTTGTGCTGGTTCATGGGTCAGGTGCTCATGACATGGACGAGAAAATCAAAAACGTGCGACCCTTTAAAGACATTGCAGAGGGGCTTGCCACATATGGAATTGCTGCAATTCGCTATAACAAGCGCAGCCTTACTCATGGCAGGAAAATGGTTAAGCAGCTGAAGCCAAACCTCACGGTAAAAGAAGAGACTGTCGAGGATGCAGTGCTGGCTGCAGACTTGCTGCGCACAGATCCACGCATTGATTCGTCACGCATTTATATTGCGGGGCATAGTTTGGGTGGCATGCTTGCGCCTCGCATTGATGCGTCAGGAGGGGACTTTGCAGGTCTTATCATTATGGCAGGGTCTCCACGGAGGCTTGAGGACATCATGAGGAATCAACAGGATGATTTTTTGAAAACTGCAAAGGGTGTTATTGGCTGGCTAGCCAAAAAGCAGATAGAAAAATATGCAAAGAAGCTCTCAGGCATTTCTGATCTGACTGATGAAGAGGCAAAGGCAATACCTTTTGCAGGCAATACCTCGCTGTACTATTTGAAAGAGATGGGAGACTGGCCAACACGGAAGTATCTTGAGAATTCAACAAAGCCAATCTTGGTTATGCAGGGCGAGGATGACCTTCAGGTACTGGTTGAACAGGACTTCAATGAGTACAAGAGGCTTCTGGCGAACAATCCAAATGCAAGCTTCGAGCTATACGAAGGCTTGAATCATGCCTTTATGCCCAGTATTACCGACGACATTAGCAAGGCTATGGATGAATTTAAAGTTGCTCGCCCTGTTGAGGGTTATGTGATTGCTGACATAGCAGACTGGATACATGCTCAGAGCAGTGACAGTGATGGCAGGTGCAGTGCAGGTGAAGCAGTAACTTCTGTAGTGCAGTAAAGGCAGTGGCAATGAATGACAAACTGTTAGAGTGCCTGACAAATCCGACAAGAAATATCTTGTTACTTGAGGTCTATGAACAGGGGCAAGCAACTGCGAAAACTCTGGCACAAAAGCACCCAAATATTCCTCAGGCGACCCTGTACCGACACTTAAAAAAGATGACAGATGATGGGGTCTTGAAGATTGCTCATGAGCGTCAAGTAAGAAATGTTACAGAAAAAGTCTATGCGGTAGCCGTTGACCTAGATGTTGATGTTGAAGAGATGTTTGCTGATGATTCTGGCGAGCTGTACTTGCAGCTGTACCAGCAGTTCTCAACAGGTCTGCTTAAAGAGTTTATGGCGTATGCCGCACAAGACAATATCGACATCGTAAACGATGGTTCTGGGTTCAGGGTGACTCCCATCTATGCAACTCTGGATGAACTAAAGGAATTGTCTGCGAAAATCAATGAACTGATCAAGCCCTACAAAGATAATGAGCCTACGCTAGGTCGCAAAGCTCGCTCTATAGCAACAATCATCACTCCGCCCACTGCAGAAGACTAGGCATCCATTGCTGGTTTGCATCGGCAGCCTTGAATAGTGATTTAAAGGGTGTGATAATTTGCCACATCCTTTAGGCTTTGTCCTTTAAATTTGGTCGTGCTGACACATTCGCTGTTGCCTCTATCTGGCTTTACTGACATAATGTGCTTTCACGATGGAGGATTTTATGAAAAAGATACTATATGTTTGTGCTGCTGTTTTGATAGTTGGGCTGCTGAGTAGCTTACTAGTGGGCTGTGATAATGCTAGCGACGATGTGTCTGCGGGCTCAGCTGGGATCGAGTCGGTCACGACTGTTGATGAGACATGGGGCAGCAGTTTGCTTGCAGAGTTCGAGGCTCTTATGGATACAGAGGGGTGGGAGCGCGATCCAGAATTTGATGTAGTCAATGGTGGACAGTATATCAAGGGTTCTGCTCAGGCAACATTCGTTGGTACGCCCGCGAATTTTAATCCAGAGGAAGTCATCAGTGACCTGCAAGAAATGGTCGATGCTTCTGAGCGTGTTGGAGAATTCGAATACGGCATAGAAGATTCTTGGTTCTGGGTTTGGTCTACGACAGATGCGGACTACTATGCTGTAACAGTCTATGATCGCAACGTGGCAATAACCTTTGTTGCTCCAAAGGAGGATCGTCAAGAAATGGACAGACTCCTTCACGAATTAGGTTATCGTTTTTAGGAAAGATCTTGCAGACAATAATTGCTGAAATACTTGCAGTATTACTGGTGGTAGGTGTGGTGGGCGCACTAACAGTATATATGTCAATGCGTCAGAAACGCATGTTGCGGCAAATATCAGAAGATGCAGTTGAAGTTGCGACAAGAGTTCTGTACGTCAAATCTGCCGATCAGATACAGTTCACTGCCTATGACTTGTCATTGGAAACAGGCAAAGTTAGGACTACCAGATTCAGTGCAGCCGAAATTCCATCTGCAAACACAGATGAGCTAGCTGCCTGGCTAGACACGGGGATAGCGGACTTTCTCTCGAGTAAAGAGTGGAAGCAGGTGCGAGTTGCAAATACCGTAGAAGTCGAGCATCTTTCCAGTAAGCTAAAGACTCTTTGCGCGCAAGTAGAGCCTTTTGTTGGCGCAGGCACTAGTGCCTGCTGGACCTTACACCTGACAAGCAGCGAAGGTGAGGGACTTGTAATCGTGGCAACAAAAACTGCCCCACAAAACCACGCAGAATTTGAGCAAGTACTGTCACGCTTCTTCGGCACATAGTGCAATCTACAATTCTCGAGAAATCAGACAGAAGAGGACATCACTGAGTAAATAGAGCTCCGCTAAAGAGCACAATCCATATCTCTACGGCAACCAATGTAATCTGTGTGACTGGTAACCACAATTTTAAGGGAAAGTATATCCAGTACTGAAGCATGTATTTGTTGGACAAAAGTAAAAGTTGGTGGAATATTACCTTAATGGAATCAAGGAGCAACCAAGGCATGCAGTGGTGTGGATTGTCTGGACAGTAAAGACACAAATTGCTGGGCGTAATCTTACACAGAGACAGCGTTTAGCACTAGATTAACCAAAATAATGCTATAATATGGTCATAAGATTGTAAATGCTGCGTGAAAGGTGACCAGAATGAATGTTAGCATTTCTACTTTAAAGACCAATCCTGGCTATTATATTGATCTTGCTCAGAATGAACGAGTATCTATCACAAAAAACGGCAAAGTGGTTGCACGCATTGTTCCGGCAAAACCGAGTAAGGCAGAAGCTGCTACAAGGCTTGTAGGATCTCTTCCACGAAATCTAGACTACAAAGTTTTGCGTGAAGAGCGGATCGCAGGATGAAGGCTAAAGTTTTACTGGATACCAATGTTGTACTTGACGCTATGACGGGTCAGGGAGCAGGCTCACTCGCACAGAAAATCATCGAGTTGGCAGGAGGCGATGCCTTTTCAGGATGCTTGACTGCAAACAGCATCACGGACATTTATTATTTAGTGTCACGTACATCTTCTGCCGCGAGGGCTCAAGAAATTTTGCCATATCTGTTTAGCCTCTTTTCTGTTCTGAGCGTACATGATTCTGATTGTTATAAGGCACTTGATCTTGCATGGGATGATTTCGAGGATGCTCTCTTATGTGTGTGCGCAGAAAGAGAGGAGGTCGATATCCTAATTACTAGTGACCAGCAACTTCTCGTGCAGCAAAGTGAAGTAAGGATACTTTCTCCGGGTGATTTTCTAAAAATATTTGATGTTAAAAGCATGTAGTATGCATCCTGGCGACTATACTCTAATTCGTAGTAAGCGTAAGACTCTTGCGATATATATTCGTGACGGAAATGTTGAGGTTCGCGCTCCGCAAAGGGCAACATCGCGCCAGATAGAGAACTTTCTTGCTTCGAAAGAAGCGTGGATTGCCAGCAAATTGGCAGAGTCTGCCCAGCGCGCAAGGCAGCGTGACAACTTTCGCCTTGGCTATGGTGATACGGTACTTTATCGTGGCAAGCATTATCCGATTGCAGCGCAGAAGGGCGACTTTGCCAGTTTTGATGGTGCGCGTTTTTATGTGCCTACTGGCTTGGACTCAGATGGCATCAAGCAGGCTTGTGTGCAGGCATACCAGGAGCACTCGCAGTTCAGAATTGGGACATATAGCGGGTACTGGACAGGCTCTGCCACTGTATTTGCAGTTGTCGTGATATTTGTGAGTATTGGGCTATATTCCCAGTATGGAGATACACAAAATCTAAATGGTAGAAAGGTTTGGTCGAATTGCTATCGCGCTTCTTTATTGCGAGGCAGGCGATACTCGCACTCTTTATTAGAGCAAAACTTTTGCGTTAATTTTTTGTACAGGTGCGGATACTGCTTGCTGCAATAATCACAATGCTCAGATTCAGATTCTGGTTTCTGTTCGTCTTTCATGCGAGACCTTCTTTTAATGAGGAGTTATTGAACCTAGCCATTATAGGTGATTCATTTCTTGCGCACGGGCATCCACAGCTCGATGTTGCCTTCTTCTAAGTCTCCACTGTGCATCTCAAATTCCGATCCATTGACATTTTCATAGTCTGAAGTTGGCAATCATTCGCTGTAAAAGCGTTTATATAGATGGTCTATTGCAGGTCCTATATTCTTCCAGAGCATCATGCCTGTGGGGAATACTGCCTAGGTTGTTTGGGGAATCTCTATTATCGTAAGTTGATTCCGTTATGGCTGCCTGGAAGCTTGTTAGCCCTCAGCTATAATTGGTAGCTGAGGATAGGCCTATTTTGAAAGGATTAATTATGAAATTGACCGTCATGTTATTTTTCCAGGGCAATTGTCGTGAAGCTATGGACTTTTATGGAAAGATTTTTACGACAAGTCCTAGCCATGTAGTTACCTACGGTGAAGCACCTGCAGATCCTGACCGTCCTTTGCCAGAAGGGTTCACTGATAACATCATACATGCCCGCATGGACATGGCTGGGCTGCAGGTCATGTTTTCAGATGGCTTCCCGGGATGGGAGGCAAACATAGGCAATCATATGTCGATGACGATAAACGCTAAAAGCGTCGAAGAGGCTCAAGACATTTTTGACAGCCTGCAAGAAGGTGCCACTGTGCACATGCCGCTGGGCAAGACTTTCTTTAGCGAGGCCTACGGTATGCTGACAGACAAATTTGGCGTCATGTGGAATATTTCGGTTGCAGATGAGTAGAGTACAGGATGTAGCTACTTCAATTGGCAGAGTACGTCCAGCAATTCTAGGTGCTATTGCCTTCAAGCATATTCATCACTAGCAAATACATCATTTCTTTTTCATCCGGTCTGCTTAAGGCAATCATGAGCGTTATAGCAGCAAGGGTGTTGCTTGCGATCATTGGTCTTTACTCGCCGTCATTAAGCTCACCGTTTCTCCGAGCAAGAGCCTTCTTTAAAAATAGAGTCAGACCCATAGCAACAAGCATCATTAGTGCAGATACTATGTAGGTGATAAAGAAGTTGCCATGCACAGCATAGAGCCTGTCGGCAATCACGGGTGCTAGAAGACCTGCTACACCACAGGCCATGTACATGATGCCGTAATTAAGCCCGTAGTTTTTAAGACCGAATTGATCACCAGTAAGGGTGGGGAACATGGTCAAAAATATCCCCAGACATAGACCAACTAAAGCAAAGCCAATAGTAAGTAGAATGACGCTATCATAAAACGAGAACAATAGCATGTTAATCATCTGCACAACAATAGCAATAAGCAGGGTATTAGTACGCCCTATCCTGTCAGAAAGGCTTCCCCCAGCGATTCTGCCCGCAGTGTTAATGATTGCCGCAAAACTGATGAGAAAAACTGCGATACCAATACCGATGACCGTAGCATGTTCTGCCTCTGCTAGCTGCAAGTTCGTGATGTTAGAAATATTTCCAATCATCATAAGCCCCACAGAAGAAGTAAGCGCAAAGGTGGCAAACATCAAGTAGAAGACAGGTGTTTTCAGCATTTGCCTAAAGTTGAAATCAAGAGAGTCTTTAGTAATAGCAGCGTGGGCCAGATTCTTTGGTTTTGGCGCGACATAGTTCTCTGGTGGATTTTTGACGAACTGTGCTACCAGGAAACTAAAGATAACAACACCAGCACCCAAGTAAAGGAAGGTGCTTTCAATAGTGACATTATTCAGCAGCCATCCCGTGATAGGCGCATACATAACCGATGCAAGGGAAAAGCCACCCAAAACTATTCCGCCAATAAGTCCTTTCTTGCTGGGATGGAACCACTTCAAAGCAGCAGGTAGCGCACTGCCATAGGCACAACCAATTCCTAAACCAGATAGAGCTCCAAAGGCTAGAGCAACACCTAGGGGACTATCGCCTGCAAGTCCAGAAAATATCAGACCAGAGCCAGCCATCAGTCCTCCCACTGCAGCAATCCAGCGAGGTCCAAACTTATCCTGCAACCTGCCTCCAACAAGCGCACCAACAGCAAAAAAGACCAAGATAAGGGTAAAGGGAAGACCCGCCTCTGCAGGGGTCCAATCCCACTGGTGTAATAGCTCTACACGAATAAGACTCCAAGTATATAGGAACTGTATCGATAGATTTAGCAACACACAGGCTGCTAGCACTACTGCTGCGCTGGTTTTGGTACTGTTTGAGATCTTGAGATTTAACATGAGCTTCTTACTTTATCACGATTGGTTGTGAATGCTTCTTTTGTCATCCATTAAGCTAATTCCCTTGTTAACCTTACAGAAGAGAAGTAGTGGCAAGCAGACATCACGCTGCATGACCATGCCTAACGCTCCCTTCTTGCCCGTGAAAGGTATCACCTTTTGGGTTTCAGCTATGACCATTCCCGCATCTTAATCTGCGATAATTGAACATGTTAAAAGTGCCACTGATTTTCTCAACTAGGAGGGAAGTGCCGCCATGTCCACCTTGTCCAATGATGCCCGCACTACCCGCATCACCGATATCGTAATCGATGAACAGTTCAAGTATCTACTGCCTCAACTAAGCGACGAGACCTTTGCTGCGCTCGAGGACAACATTCTAGAGCACGGGCTGCGCGATGCCCTCGTGCTGTGGGAGGGACATAATGTTCTCATTGACGGACACAACCGCTTTGAGATCATCAAAAAGCACAATCTGCCCTTCCGTGTCGCGTACATGAGCTTCCCCACACGTGATGACGTAACCGTCTGGATGATAAAGACACAAATCGCACGTCGCAATCTAACGCAAATGCAGCACACTCTGTTTCGCGGAATGCACTACGAGGCAGAGAAGCGCATTCACGGAAGCAACCAATTCGTGCAGCTAGATAGGACAGGTCACAGTGACCTGTCCTCAGGGGAAACAGCAGATCGTCTTGCTGGCAAGTACAAGGTGTCCCCTGTAACCATCAAGCGCGACGCACGCGCTGCAGCAGGCATTATCGCCATAGGTGAAGTATCGTCCCCGGCAAAAATTAAGGTGCTCGCAGAAGAAACCGACATCACTCGAAAACAACTGCGCGACCTAGCCAATGCAGAACCAGAACTCATAGCAGAAGTAGCAACAGCAATAGAGGCAGGAACCTTTGAGCGGGAGAGTTTGACCATCCCTCCAGCGTCTCTACCAGCAGATGGCAGTGACGCAGGCAGTGATGGTGGTGCTGGTCAACCATCCTCCCCGCAGGAACTCATGGCAACAGCTCGCGTGCTTGCCACAGATTTTCTGCACGAACTAGACGCACTTCCAAGTGACTCCACTGGCTCCGCACAACTAAAGGCAATGCTACGTACCCACGCCGATAGTATCGAAATACTTTACAGGCAGATATCCTGATAGGACTGGAGCTGCAATTTCTTGACGGGAACAAGCAATTGACACAATTGACAATTTTACTCCTATCAAAAGTGCTGCAATTGAAGCTTGCAAGCACTATAGTTAACATCTATGAATAGGACGAAATAGTGACTAGAAGGCCAGACTTATGGATGATGACAGCAGCAGCTTAGCACTATTTGCTGACGTGGAAAAGCGGATTATTGCGATTAGGAACAGCAAGGTCATCATTGATAGGGATGTGGCAGAACTCTACGGTGTCAGAACGAAAGAGGTCAATCAGGCAGTCAAAAATAATCCAGAAAAGTTCCCGTTTGGCTACATTTTATACTTAAATTCAGAAGAGAAAAGTGAGGTGGTCAAAAATTTTGACCACCTCAGTGCGGTGAAATATTCTAATACGCTCCCAACAGCCTTTACCGAAAAAGGCCTATATATGCTTGCAACAATCCTAAAAAGTCCGCAAGCAACAAAGGCAACAATTGCCATAGTTGAAACCTTTACAAAAATCCGTGAACTATCAAGCCTGGTAAGCAAACTACCCGACACACGTACAGAAGCTGAACAAAGATCACTCATGCAAAGAAGCAGTGAACTTCTAGGTGAGGTAATGCGCGACAACGCATTCGAAGTAACGGGGGGCGAAACCACCCTCGAGGTCAATCTGGCAGTAATGAAAATCAAACACACCGTCAAGCGAGAGAAAAAGAACGAGGGCGAGGGTGCGTAGTGGCAGCAAAAATTTGATTCGAACCAGCACAGTACTAGAATTTTTAGATACTTGGGAGGAGCCTGATCAGTCCTGTGCAACCCACTAGTTCTGTCGTAAATGTAGTCAGGCTACACGTCCCCATGACACCCATTGCATACTGACGGTAAATGCACATAGCCTCACAATAATCACTGCTCACAAAAGGAAGGTGTGAGGGATTGTCGTAGCTAACGATTGACTTCGTTATCCACTCTTCAATCTGCGATAATCGGGAGGTATGCACCGAAGAATGTCTTATTCAGTAGGCTCGAATCTAGTCGAATCTGACAGACAGGAGTTTCCAGGCTTATAGGACAAAAAGTGTGCTCAAATTTCACTAAAAGTGCAGGTCGCTGCGGATAATATGTTCAAAAAAGTTGATTTGGCTCAACTTTTCCACTCGGACAAAATGTGTGTCTGAAAATG
>Ga0123355_10004735_pt1 | contig 19790 bp, 18 predicted proteins | sample TergutEmb28metaG_3_FD_89872 | JGI IMG/M metagenome (GOLD analysis project Ga0123355, IMG submission 89872) | Embiratermes neotenicus P1 segment gut microbial communities from Petit-Saut dam, French Guiana - Emb289 P1 | ecosystem: Host-associated > Arthropoda: Insects > Digestive system > Gut ...
CACACAAGAGGGGCGGCTGATTTTTCATCAGCCGCCCCTCTTGTTTTTCATCTATACAGTGGTATAATAAGCACAAAGCCACTTGGCAATATCGCCACGTTCGTATTTGGACACAAATGGCGTACCAGTTTCCGAACGCCGAAAAAACTTAAACAAATGCTACAACAAATCCATTTATACACAAGTAGAACCCTGTTTGCCGGAGAACAGGGTTCTTTCTTTTTACAGCACACGTTTGCGATGTGTTGACATTTGTTGGGGGGTGTGGTGTACCTTGCGCTCGGTGACGCAAGCAACTGCCTTGTCGATTTATGTAAAATATGGTATCATTATTGTGGTAGAGGTGTTAGTAAGAAGCATGGGAATCAAGCGGAGGTAACCCAATGGCGAACGCAGGCGGCACACTGCTCATCCTCGGCAATGGCTTTGATTTGCAATGCGGGCTTAAATCAAGCTACCCGGATTTTTTCGATTGGCTGCGCAAGGGCAATGACCGCGCCAACACCAACCTTTGGGCGGTTCATTTCTTGAGCGATACGCCCACTGGTACGCTTTGGGTTGACATTGAGGGGCGGCTGCTGCGGAATATGCTTGGCGGCCAAGGAAGAAACTTTAGGTCGTCGATTATGATGCGCTGGGCTAAGAACGCTAAAGGTAATGCGTGGTATACAAGTACTACAAGTGAAGCATCCAAATACATTGCAAACCATATCAGAGACAAGGGCAAGGCGCTTTCCCATGCAGTATTTGATTCTTACTGGTTTCTTGATGAACTGAGGGCATTTGAACGCCAATTTTGTGAGTATATGAAGGCTGAAGTGGCACGAAACACCGACTATCTGGCGAATGCCACCAAGCTAATGAAGGCTATAGTAGACGGCGACAAAGTGGATGTAATCAACTTCAATTACACCAACCCATTTGCATCCGGTTCTGCTGACGAAAAGCTGAGGGGCATGGTCGATCGCGTAACAAATGTACACGGCACGTTTGATGATAACAACATCATCTTCGGTGTTGACTTGACCGAAGATTTGCCGATTGAAGCACATATATTCACCAAGACGCACCGAAAAATGCTACAAGGCACCCCGGCCAGAGCATTGCATTGGCATGTAAACAAAATCAAGTTCTACGGCCACTCCTTGGCTAAGGCCGACTATTCATATTTTCATAGCATTTTTGACAACTACAATCTTTATGGCGATAGCCTTGCGTATGGTACAAGCAAAACCGAGCAAGTCGAGCTGCAATTCTACTTCACTATATATGATGAGGATAAGAAGTCAGAGATAGTGCGTAAGGCAACAGATAGCGTTTATAAGCTAATAACTGAGTATGGTACAAAGTTTGACAATAAGGACAAAGGGAAAAATTTGCTGCATAAACTACTATTAGAGGGGCGCGTCCAAATAAAAGAGCTCAATTAGGCGCTTGTGAACACACACCATGCTCTTACCGCACGATGAATCCACCCCAAATATTCCTGTATAAACAGAAACCGGCTCGCAAAAATAAGAAGCAGAAATCTTTAAAAGAGCAGAGAAAAATTATTAAGACAGGAGAAGCGTTATGGAAAAAAGAAAGATTTCGCCATTCCTTGCCTTTACGGGAAAGGCAGAAGAAGCAATGCAGTTTTACGCGTCAGCCATTCCCAACGTAGAAATCACGAAACTCGTGCGTTACGGAAAAGATCATCCTTTCGCCAAAGAAGGCGAAGAAAACAACGTTCTGTTTGGGGTATTGTCGTTTATGGGGCAGGAAATCATGTTTTTAGATATGACTAGCGCGTATCCCGCGCCGGATTTTAGCTGGGCTATGTCTATTTATATCGACTGCCGGGACGAAGTGGAATTTGACGCCGTGTTCAGCGGGTTATCCCAAGACGGCTCAGTGATGATGGGGCCGGAAGCTGTTGCTCATATCCGAAAATGCGCCTGGGTGACAGACAAGTATGGCGTTACTTGGCAACCTGTTTGGGAATAGGTCGGCTTTGCGCCTGCCGGATATATAAATAAAAAAAGTGGGGGAAAGCATGAAAAACGTGGCTTTTTTTGGTTTGGGTAATATGGGGCTGCCAATAGCGCTTAATCTTGTCAATGCCGGATATAATGTCACTACCGCTATTCATCAAAGCGACAAAGGCCCCTTGGCGCTGAAAGCGGCCGGCGGGAAAATTGCTGCTTCAAAAACCGAGGCAGTAAAAAACGCGGACTTGATATTCAGCATAGTAAGCGATGACGCCGCTCTAAAAGCCTTGCTGCTTGAAAATGAAATGATTGACGCCGTTCCGGCAGGCAGCGTCATAATCGAAATGACTTCCGCCTCCCCGCAGGCCGTACAGGATATCGCCAGCGCCTATGAAAGAAAAGGCGTGTTTGTGATAGACGCGCCTGTTTCCGGGGGCGTGAAGGGAGCCGCTGCCGCCACCATGACGATGATGTGCGGAGGCGATCCTGACGTCTTTGAAAGAATAAAACCTGATCTTGAAACAATCGGCAAAAACATTTTGTATCTCGGCGCTGTCGGCACCGGCAAAGCAGTCAAATCGGTGAACAATCTACTGGGAGCTATACATAAAATCGCAATGGCGGAATCCATAAAAATCATCGAAAAAAATGGCGTTGATCCCGAAGTTTTTTACGACGCCATTGTTAAAAGCACAGGGAATTCCCTCCAGTTCCAGCGCGATTTTTATAAGGTATTGGCAAGGGATTACACGCCTACCTTTACACTTGGCCTTATGAAAAAGGATATGGGGCTTGCGCTTGACTTGGCAAAGGATGTTTATACTCCAATATCAAGGCTTGCGCTTGATATGTTTGAAAAAGCTTCTCCGTATGCTGGCGAGGACACAGGAGCCATTATGAGGGTGCTTGACGGCGCTTTATAATTAATTCCCGCTTTTTTCTTTAATCAAGCCGCATTAACGTCAAATAACGCGCGCGCCAGAGGCGCGCGCGTTATTGTGCTTATGTTTATTCAGAGCCGTTAAATGACGCTTTATGCTCTGCCGGTCACAAGGCCCAGAAGAGCCATGCGCAAAAACATGCCGTTATGGGCCTGCCTGAAGTATGCCGCGCCCTCGTAGCCGTCCACTTCTACGGCGATTTCATCCACACGGGGCAGCGGATGCAGGATAACAATACCCTTTTTCGCGTATTTGAGCAGCTCGTTATTCAAAATATAGCTCCCCTTACAGCGCTCGTACTCGGCCTCATCGGCAAAACGTTCCCGCTGCACGCGGGTCACATATACAAAATCAGATTTGGAAAGAGCTTCCTTAACGTCTTCGGTTTCCACGATATTCGCGCCGCGTTTTCTAAGTTCGCTCGTGATATCCTCGGGCATTTTCAGTTTTTCCGGGGACGCAAAGATCATCTTATTGCCAAGCTGCTCCATCATATAGCTAAGGGAGTGAACCGTGCGCCCATGCTTGAGATCGCCTAAAAGGGTAATTGTTTGGCCGCCGATATGGCCTTTTTCCTTGCGCATGGTGTATATATCCAGCAGCGCCTGAGTAGGATGCTGCCCGGCGCCGTCCCCGCCGTTGATGACAGGATGCTCGGCAGCGTCCGCGGCGATTTTTGCGGAACCTGTTTGCGGATGCCGCATTACGATTGCGTCTACATAGCTGTCCACCGTCAGGATGGTATCCGTCAGTGTTTCACCCTTGGAAACAGAGGAAGAACTCGCATCAGCCAGAGAAATGTAACTTGCTCCCATACGGCTGATAGCCGCCTCAAAAGATAACCGCGTCCTAGTGGACGGCTCAAAAAACAAGCTGGCAACAACAAGCCCCGCCATATCACGGATAACGTCTCCGCTTTTTACGCGCCTTTCATAATGCGCTGCCGTGTTCATAATATGGTCAAGCTGCTGATTGGTAAACTGATATCCGTTTAAAACGTCCATGCCTTTAAAATCCACGATTTTTCCTCCTTAATTAGCTGGCAATGGGTAGGGCCTGTTGATACTACCGTTCAATGCCCGTCTTTTGGCGCATTTTGCGCCATGCTTCGTTAATCTTTCTTGCAATACACAAAGTATTACTGCAAAAAATTGCCTTGCCTGACACAAAATGCGCTCAACATCCGGGCATTTCAGATAGTGTCAACAGGCCCTAGTTGACAATGGTGGTTCCCGCGCTGCCTGAAATTGCGTCCACCGCCTTATCCAAAGAGGTGATGATCGCTTTGCGCCCGGGTTTGCTTTCCACAAACTTGATGGCCGCCTCAACTTTAGGCAACATGGAGCCGGGCGCGAAATGGCCCTCTCCCACATATTTGCGCGCCTCGGCTGCGGTGACTTTATCCAGATCTTTTTGATCCGGTTTGTTGAAGTTAAGGCTGACTTTTTCAACCGCCGTGAGGATAACCAGCGCATCGGCGTCCAGATCTTCCGCCAGTTTTTCGCTGGCCAGGTCTTTGTCTATAACCGCGGCTGTTCCCGAAAGATTACCTTTCGCGTCCTTGATTACGGGAATCCCACCGCCGCCGACCGTAATTACGACAAAGCCGCCCTGCACAAGACACTTTACCGCGTCAAGCTCATTTATTTCCACCGGGAGCGGGGAAGCCACCACCCGGCGCCAGCCGCGCCCTGAATCCTCTTTCATCGTATATCCTTTTTCAGCGGCAATGACTTTTGCTTCTTCCTCTTTGTAGAAAGGGCCGATCGGCTTTGTGGGGTTTTGGAACATCGGGTCGTTTTTATCGACTACAACTTGCGTCACCACCGTGGCCGCCTGTTTATTAATCCCGCGCGCGCGCATTACCTTGCCCAGCGCCTGCTGGATATGATATCCGATCATGCCCTGGCTCATCGCTCCGCACACGTCAAACGGCATAGCCGGAGTAACGGGAATTGCATATTCGTTTTGCAGCACCAGCCTGCCCACCTGCGGGCCGTTGCCGTGGGCAACAATAACTTGATACCCTTTCGCGATGATATCCGCGATGTACGCCGTTGCTTTCTCAACTGTTTCGAGCTGCGCCTCCGCGGTGCTTGGGCCGTCGGCGTCCTGCAGGGCGTTTCCGCCAAGTGCAATAACTATTTTTTTCATATTCAATTACCTCCAATGATAAAAATTTTCGTGTTTTGATCTTCTTTTTTTCTTGAGGAGAAAAAAAGAAGCAAAAAAAGACCTTTTTGAATGGTTTTCTCAATCGTGTATGGAGTTCGCGAACAGCTGCGTCGCCCCATTCGTCATGTATTATAGCGCTATGTCCACTGCTGCTCCATCCGGCTACCCCGCCGCGGTTTGCCGGGGTAAAGCCCGGCAAACTGCTTGTGCTTGTTTTTCAAGGAGCCTCCGGCGGATTTTAATGGGGCTTCGCCCCAAGTCCTTAAAGCGGCCTCACAAATTTACCGCCAGGTTTGCCGACAAGCTCACCCTCGCGAACGATGGTTCGGCCGCGCAGGATCGTCTGCACCGGCTTGCCTTTTAGTTTGCGCCCGTCAAACGGGGAGAGCTTAGTACGCGAGTGCATGTCCTCCTGCCGGAATGTGTATTCCCGCTCCATGTCTAAAATCACGATATCCGCATCACTGCCGACTTCCAGCGAACCTTTCATGGGGTGCATCCCGTACAGCCGCGCGGGAGTTTCGCTCAACACCTCAACCAGTTTTTGCAGGGTGATTTTGCCTTCGCTTACCGCGTTTATCATAATATAACACATGGTTTCGATGCCGGCCATTCCGGCGGGTGCTTCCCAAAGGCTTTTTTGTTTTTCCTCGGGCGAGTGGGGGGCATGGTCGGAACACACATGGCCGATCACCCCGGAGTTAAGGCCCGCCCACAGCTTGTCCTGGTCATCTTGGGTGCGCACGACGGGATATCCCTTCATCATCGCGCCGCATCGCTCGGCGTCTTGATCTGTCAGGGCCAGATAATGAGAGCAGGTTTCGGCGGTAACGTTTACGCCGTCCGCCTGCGCGCGTCGGATCACTTCCACCCCGTCCCCGGCGGCAAGATGCAGGATGTGCAGCTTTGCCCCCAGATCCTTTGCCATTGCTATCGCCGTCTGGATGATTGTGATTTCGCTCACGGCCGGGCGGGAACGCAGGAGGCCCTCGTAGCTTTCATCCCCGGATGCCATGACCTCAGCGGTCATAAGCTTTACGATGTCGAAGTTTTCGGCGTGAATGGCAACGCGCATCCCCGTTTTTGTTACTTCCCGGAATATCTTGTACACCTGCCCCTGATCGAGCGGAGGGATTACGTTTTCCATGCCCTCCCTGTAATTGTATACAAGCTGATAGGTTTTAGCGTCGATCGCGTAGCCCCAGAAGAACTTAAATGCCATAACCCCGGCTTCCTTGAGGGCCATAAGGTTGTGGTTGTTCAAATCTCCAAGGCAGAGGCCCCATACGCCGAAATCCACGTTTGCCTTGGGCGTGACACAATCGATCAGTTTTTCAAGGTTTTCCACGCTGTATATCGCCGGGTTGCAGTTGGGCATCTCGAAAATCGTGGTGATCCCTCCGCAGGCCCCCGCCATTGTGGAATGGTAGAAATCCTCCTTGTAATGCGCCCCTTCGTATCCATCCCGGGAGTGCACATGCGCGTCGATAAACCCCGGCAGCACATATTTCCCCTTGGCGTCGGTAATTTCTCCTGCTTCTCCGGGCAGCTCGATTGCAGATACGGCGGCTATCTTTTCATCCTTGATATAAATGTTACCCGGATAAGTTTCGCGCGCCGTTACGATTGTCCCATTCTTGATGATATGATCCCAGTACATACGTCCTCCTTTACGTCGGTTGGAGACAGAAGGCATAAAAAAATGAGGCAGGGCTGGATCCTCATCCTCTCACCTCCCACCTCAATATCACAGGTTCTCTCCACTACATTTTTTTCTCCAATTACTTAAAATACAACATGATCGGCTTCATGTCAAGTGTTTTTTTACTGCCCGGCATAAGTTATTTAATCTACAAACATTATGGCGGTTAAACCTCCGGCAATACGCGCCGAGCGCGGAACAAATCCGCGCCATGCCCAGATTTTCTCCTGTATTTCCTTTGCGCGCTCGATATCAAGGCGATAGGCTTGTCCCATCCAGTAAAATGAAACGCCATGCGCCCCCACGCTGTCGATCATATAAATTGGCGCTAACATTCCGGGCATATATCTGTCTCCGCTAAGATACACCAATATAAAACCGCAGATCGTACTGATCAGAATAAGCGTTATGGCAAGCGCCCCGATGAAGTGCCTTGCTTTCTTTTTTGTTATCATTTTACACCTCTTTTTCAGTTAACAGTTATGGCATCGTGCTGCGCGCAATGGATTTTGATTTTTAGTGTCATCCTGAGCGAAGCGAAGGATCTTTTAAAGATTCTTCGCCTAACGGCTCAGAATGACAATGTCCGCGAAGCGGACTTCTTTGTTATCAGCTATCAACTGTTAACTGCAAAACGAAGTCCGCCAGCGCCTGCCCCGCCAAAGTGGCGGAATAGATGGCTTCTTCCAGTGTGTTGGCGTTGGAACCGATCTCCATAAGCAAAGCGCCGGTGTGCATATGCTGGTTGTATCTGCGGTGCCGCAGCCAAACCGGACGGGTAAGCTGAGGATAAGAACTTTCCATAGCGTCCTGAAAGGCGGCGGCAAAGCGCAGATTTTCCCGCCAATGCGGAATGTCCAGATTCGGGCTTGCGCAACCGACAAGAATCATAATCTGAGCCGCGGTTTGCCCGTTTATTTCCGCCACCGGTTTTACAATTACATGGTTATCCCTTTCAAGGGCGTCCCGGTGAATATCCAGCAGTACCCTTATGCTGGGGTATCTCTCCAAATAATAAGCGATCGTCTGGGCGCTGCGTTCATAGGCCCGGTTGTGGGATGGGTAGTCGTGCTGTGTGCTGTTGTGTATTACCGCGATACCGTTTTCCTCCAGCACCTGTGCCATGGCCGCTCCTACCGCCACAATATTGATATTGTTGTCGTTGCTGCGCCAGGTGTTTCGTATATCGTAAACATCGCTGTCGTGGCGCTCAAAGGCTTCAGTGGCGTGGGTATGGTAAATAAGCACTACAGGCTCGCCGTTGTTTTGAAAAGTAATGCCATGGGGCGTTTCAAGAACCTGCTTTATATATTCCATACTCAGGTTGGTGTCATTGCGGATAAGCCCCGCACCGTGGCGAAAAACCTGCCCTCCCTCAACCCCGGCCAGGTTTTCGCTGAGCAGCACCGCCTGATATTGAATGGGGATTCTAGGCCGTATAAGCGGCCTCGCGGCTCCCTGTGCCTGCTCCTGTACAGGTTGAAAAACACTTTCCTCCGGCGGTGAGGGAGTTTCTAAAACAGGCAAGCCGGGGAAATATATCTCGCCTTGGTAATTCTGCCTTTGTCCGTTTTGCCCAAACTCGCTGCGCACACGATCGATTAGGACGTCAAGCCCGGCGCCGGGCATATTGACCATGACGGCAAAGGCAGCCATCCGCTCTCCGGCCATGCCGATGATATTCATATTGGAGCGCAGCATATTAGCGCTTACCGGCAAAACAAGCGCCAATAAAACAAAAATCGCGGCCCCGCCGATATTTCTGCCCGGCCTTTTGCGTTTTTTTCTTTTCAACGCGCTGCTCCTTTCCTGCTTACTATCTAAAAAGAAGGTGTACAGGCCCTCTTTACTTAAATAGATATGCAGGGGGCGCGGGGCAAATAACAATTAACAAATAACAATTTTGGTGTCACCCTGAGCGCAGCGAAGGGTCTTAAGATTCTTCGCTGCGCTCAGGGTGACAATGCGGACTCCTTCACTGTCAACTGATAAGGTGGCCTATCTCCTCAAGGGTCATGTCGGGCTGAAGGGCCTTGTTTAGCGCAAGGGAAAGCGTATGACAGGCATGGCTGATCAGCTTGTCGATTTCACGGGGGGTAATCATCATCCGGCTGCCGCTCGGCTCCAAAAGATCGCGGAGGCCGTCCATATCCTTACCCGGCAAAAGATCGCCAGCAAGGGTGGAGGCGTCCACAACCGTGGGTATTCCGATGCTGACCACCGGAACCCCCAACGTTTCCCTGCTGAGTTCTTTGCGGCTGTTCATAACGCCGGAGCCGGGAGATATGCCGGTGCTGGCGATCTGGATGGTACAGCCCAGCCGCTTTGTGCTGCCGGCCGCCAGCGCGTCGATCACCACCACCGCCCCGGGTTTAATATCCCTGACTATAGAGCCGATGATTTCGCTGGATTCGATACCTGTCTGCCCAAGAACCCCGGGAGCCAGCGCCGCTACCGCGCGCAGGTTTTCAAGCCCCGCCTGACGTTTAAGTTCCGGCCCTATGTGGCGGGTTGCCAATATGCGGTGGATAGTGCGCGGGCCTAGCGCGTCCGGAGTGATATCGTTGTTGCCAAGCCCGGCAACCAGCACAAGCTCATTTTTTGGCAGCATGGCGGCGATCCGCCCGGCGATTTCGCACAGTTCTTCCTCCGTGATTTCCCTGCCGCTGTGAAAAGGCGGGGCGGTAACGGTGATATACTCTCCTATTGCCTTTCCCACGGCGTCCGCGCTTGCTTGGTCGGTAATTCTGACGGTCGTGAATTCAATTTGCCCGAAACTTTCTTCCCGTTGGGAAAGGCCGGGCAGTTTTTCCGTTATAAGCGCCGCGCTTTCGGCGGCAAGGTCGGTGCGGAAAGACATGATTTACAGCTCCTTTTCAGTTGTCAACCGTTAACTATTATTGGCAACTTTTCCGCGTATATTGCGCACTTTAAAGAATTTCGCATAAAGTGTTGCAAATGCGGGAAATAAATGATATGATTACTTATTGTTAAAGCTCGCCGTAATGGAGGTGAACAAAAGTCATGGCCAATACCAAAACCGCGAAAAAGCGCGTGAAAGTAATCGAAGCCGCAACGCTTCGCAATAAAGCGCACCGTTCCAGCCTGCGCACCGCCGTTAAAAAGGCCCAAACCGCGCTGGGAAGCAGCGCTGAGAATAAAATTGAGATCGTGCGCAACGCAATGAAAAAAATTGACAGCGCCGTCGGCAAGGGAATCCTGCACAGAAATACAGCGGCCCGCAAAAAATCCCAACTGGCCCGCAAACTGAACAACGCAGGTTAGTCTGCTGATTGTATCGCAAAAACCTTCGCGCCCCATAAACACGTTTGTGTTTATGGGGTGCTTGTCTTTTCAGCACAAGATTTGGTTGGGGCGAATACCATGCATTAGACAGAAAATACCTTTAATCCACGTGCTTTACAACAAGTAAGGAGGCCCATATATGAAACCTGAAGAAAAGAAGCTGCTTTTCTTTCTCGGAGCGAACACGCCTTCCGGGTTTGTGTCAAAATTTGATCAACTTGCTAATCCCGCCGACGGGTGGCGTACTTATATCATAAAAGGAGGGCCCGGCTGCGGGAAATCCACAATAATACGCAGGGTTGCCCATGCTTTTGAGAATGATACGAATTTGGAAATTATTGTCTGCTCATCCGATGCGGACAGCCTTGACGGCGTTATCATCCCATCAAAAAAAATCTGCGTTGTGGATGGCGCCCACCCTCATCTGCTTGAACCCGTTTATCCAGGCGCGGTGGAATCTATAGTAGATCTCACCTCCTGCTGGAACGAAGAAACCCTGCATAGCTGCCGGGAAGAAATTATCAGCCTGACGCAGAACATTTCCCGCTGTTATGATTACAGCTGCCGTTATCTGGCCGCGGCGGCAGCCCTGCTTGGAGACAGCTACCGCCTTGCTCTTGGCTGTGTAAATATTCCAAAACTTAACGGCTATTTAAACCGCCTTTCCGCCAAAGAGCTCAAACAAAAGTCAGAGAAGCCCGGAAAAGAAAAAGTGCGCTTCTTAACCGCCGTCACCAATAAAGGAATCATAAAGCATACAGATTCCGCCAAAAAATTAGCAGAGCGCATATATCTGATCGGCGATGAATACGGGGCGGTTTCCCGTCTTATGCTGCATCATATCCGCGCTGGCGCTTTGGCAGGCGGCTATGACGTTGTCTCCTGTTATTGCCCGCTGGCCCCGTTCGAAAAACTGGAACAGCTCTTTATTCCGGAACTTTCTCTGGGGTTTATGACGTCAAACCGCTTCCACAATTTCGATTTTGAACTCAGCCCCTACCGTATCATCAACTGTCAGCGTTTCACTGAAAACGAAAAACTTAAAGACCACAAAAAACGCATAACCTTTAATCGCAAAGCCGCCGCCCAGATGATCTCCCAAGCCCATGCATTGTTAAAAGAAGCCAAGGCGCTCCACGGCGAACTGGAAAACTATTACTCCGGCGCTACCGACTTTGAAAAAGTCGATGCACTGACTGAAAAGCTTTTGGCTAAGTTGCGACAATAGCCTTATAAACTTTTTTCTCGCGCCTTTGACTTTTGCGCGGGGGGTGCGGGGGATTCTCAAGGGGGTGCCTGCTGGGGGCGTGCCCCCTGCACCCCCTTGAGCGTGTTTTTGGTTGCTTTTTGCACGAGCAAAAAGTAACGCCCGTCCGGCAGGACAAAAGTGCGCGGGCTACGCCCGCAAAACGACAATCGGGGAGGGGTGCGAAATCCCAAGCCCTTGGGTATTCACACAGCAAATAATATGATATAATATCCCCCAGGGGAGGCTGTTTTCATGAAGCGAAACGTATCGGTGATGATGGCCATTATTTTTTTGTTGGTTCCCGCGTTAGTGTTGGGCATGGGGGCGTCTGTGGGCTATAGGCCTAGCGCGGCTGTGTTTGACGGCAATTTATTGGCGGAAACTGACAATTTTATCGCGTCAAATTTCCCCGGGAGGGAAACATTGACAAGGTGGAGCCTGGCTGTTAGGGTATTGGGCGGCCAGCGTGAATACAACCAGATATTTATTTCCGGGGATGAGCTTATACCGTTTTTGGATCCGCCTTTGGATTATCAGGTGCGGGATAATACGCAGGCAATTTTACAATTCGCCGAACGCGCACAGGTGCCTATATACTGTATGATTATTCCGACGGTGAGCGCGATCAGGCAACAAAGCCTGCCTGCGTTTTTTCTGGGGCAGAGCGTCAACCAGAAGCAGTTCATCGAAGATATTTACGCCCAGTTGTTGGGGCAGGTAACGGTAATCGACGCTTACAGCGCGCTGTTCAACGCGCAGGAACAGTACATCTTCTACCGCACCGAGAATAATTTAACCGCGCTTGGGGGGTTTCATTTGTATTACGCCCTGGGCGGCAGGGGCAGGCTTTTGGAGGGGATTGCGCGGCCTTCTTTCCGGGATTATGACATTGAGCATGTAAAGCACGATTTTCTGGGGGATCTTTACGCGCAGTCTCCTTTCCAGGGCGCAAGGGCGGATACTCTTTCGATCTTTCGGTATCGCAGGGTTCCCCGTGAATACACGGTGACAAAGCGACATAACGGATTATTCAAGACTTACCACACCATCTTCCCGCTGCACAAACTGGAGCTTGAAGGAAACAACGCGATGGATATTTACCTTGGGGGTATGAGCGCGGTAACGACTATAACGTCATCAACGCCGTATTCCAATCATCTGCTGGTGCTTGGTGATCGAACGGCGCTCGCGTTTGTTCCTTTTCTAGTCAACCATTACCGTACGGTGACATTGATCGACCTTTCCCAAATGGGCAGGGAGGATTTCAGGCTGATCTCCGACGCCATTCGGGACAATGCTTACGATCAGATATTGTTTGCATACAGTATCGAAACTTTTATGCACAGACCCTTTCCGGCGTGGTCTGTGGCCCTGCTCCCCGAACACGATGAATATGAGAGAAATTAATATGGCATTATTTACTGTTAAAAACGTTGTCTTCAAAGATATTATCAAATACCCCGAGATTGAGATATCCGGGGGACAAGCAACATTTATTCGCGGGGAGAGCGGCAGCGGGAAAAGCACGCTGCTTAAGCTGCTTAACGGCGTTATTTCGCTGGATGAGGGAACAATAACATACTCAGGCAAAAACATTGAGGAGTATCCGCCCATAACGCTGCGCAGGGAAGTTCTTCTGGTCAGTCAGTCGGTTTATTTGTTCGATGGGCCGATCAGGGATAATTTCCGCAAGTTTTACGACTATCGCGACCTTTTGCCAATCAGCGAGGAAGCGATGAAAAGTTATCTTGACATATGCTGTTTAAGCCTGCCGCTTGAGAGTGCTTGCGGCGTGTTATCCGGCGGAGAAAAACAGCGGGTATTTCTCGCAATCTGCATTTCTTACCGGCCAAAGGTATTGATGCTGGACGAGCCCACCAGTGCGCTCGATGATAAAACCGCGGACGAGCTTTTGAAAAACGTTAAATCATACTGCAAGGAAAGCGGCATAACGCTTATAGTTGTTTCGCATAACAGCGCGATTGCCGACAAATACGCCGACCATGTAATAAATCTTCCCGGAGGAAAAATGCAATGAATGAGATTTTGGCGCTGAATATCTGGCAATTCAGTTTGATATACGCGCTTCTTTTGATCGTGCTTTTTATCATGAAGAAGTGCAAGATCAACCAGACCAAGCTGCTTGTAACGGCAAGTATGCGTATGACCGTACAGCTTGCTTTAGCGGGGCTTATATTGACGTACATTTTTGAAAACCCTCGTCCGATCTTCACTGTGGCGTATATTATGCTGATGACAGGATTTGCCATCTACATGGCGCTGCAAAGAAACAAAGCGTTAAATTTAAACCGAAATTTTAAAATGATTGTCGGGGCGTCTCTTGCCGTTTCAGGAATCTCAATATTGTGCTTCTTTATTATGGCGGTAGTTGGAGTAAATATCTTTAACCCAAGGTATACTATCCCCATAAGCGGTATGATAATGGGCAACGCGCTGACCGGGACAAGCCTTGGCCTGAAAACATTCGGCGAAAGCATCAGGGCTGAAAAAAACAAAATCGACGCGCTTGTAAACATGGGCGCAACCCCACGGAAAATACTGACGCCCTTTGTGAATCAGGCTCTTGAGACCGCGCTTTTGCCGACATTAAATACCATGGTGGGCATGGGAATAATTTCTTTGCCGGGAATGATGACGGGGCAGATCTTATCCGGAACAATGCCCATGACGGCGATCCTTTACCAGATCGCGATTATTATTTCTATCAGCGCGGTGACCTGCCTGTCTGTTTTCTGTTCCCTGTTTTTCGGGCACAGGACGCTTTATAACAAGCGGGATCAAATGATTTTTTGAGTAGGGCGCGGCGCCCACAACCGCGTTTAACAAACTAGATGGATGGAACGCCGAAGCCCTACCTCCCTACTTGCAAAAAAGCCTGAAATAGTGTAGAATGTTAAAGGCCTATCAAAAAGCATAAAGCAAAGCCACGCCGGCATATGTTTGTCAGGCGTGGCGGAAAGTGAAGTGATTCAAGCTGCTGACCGTAGAGCAGGTAAGCAAAGCTTATGGCGCCGCGCCAGTGCTGAGCGGGGCCAGTTTTGTGGTGGAAACAGGACAAATCGCGGCCATAATCGGGAAAAACGGCTGCGGAAAATCCACGTTGCTCTCGATAGCGGCAACCATGCTGCGCCCTGACAGCGGACAGGTGCTGCTGGATGGCAAAGATCCGTTTAAAGATTCCAGACTGAGGCGCTTGATCGGATATGTCGCCCAAGGGGACAGCTTGTTCGATGAGCTGAGCGTTGGGGATAATCTGCGCTTTTGGGCGTCGGCGGCGGGGCTGAGCGGTTCACAGCTTCTGAAAAACCCCTTTGTCGGCTTGCTTGGCCTTGGCGATTTCTGGAAGAAGCGGGTATCCCGGCTAAGCGGCGGAATGCGCAGGCGCGCGGCAATTTGCGCGGCGCTGTTGGGCAATCCCCGCTATATTTTGCTGGATGAACCTTTTTCGGGGCTTGACATGATCTACCGGCAGGAGCTTGGCGCTTTTTTGCGCGAGATGCGAAAAATGGGCAAAACACTGATTTACACGACCCACAGCCCGGAAGAACTAATGCTCTGCGACGTTGCCTTTTTGTTGTCGCGGGGGCGGGTTTCGCGCCGGGAAGACATACCCGGGCTTATAGAGTCGGGCGCTGATTTGCAGGTTTTATTTTTATCATACTTAAAGGGAGAAGAAATTTTATGAGCGTGCAGATTCAACCTCCAAAAAAGAGGCTTAACACGCGTATTATTGCGGTGCTAGTCGCCATTTTAGTTATCGCCGGGAGCATGTCCCTTTTCAGCGGGTGCCGTCCGGCAGGAGCATCCCGTACCAGTGAACCCGAACAGTTTTTGCAAGAGTCGATTGAGCGTTCCGGGCTTGACGCTCAGGGCGGCTTCATGCAAGCGCAGATGAACTTTTCCCCGTTTGACTTTGAACGCTTTTCCGGCATTCCGGTGGAGCATAGCTTCTCCCTCACCCTTGACGAACTTGCCCCGTTTCTCGGCCTAAGCGATATGGTGGGCGCTCACGCCGCGCTAAAATTCCTGATTGATCAAGAAGCCGGCAACTACTTGTTGAATCTGGACGCCGGCATGGGCGGGTTTGCCTTCCGGAACAACCGGCTGTTCATTTCAGAGGATATGGTAGCCCTTAGCGTACCCGACCTGTACACCCGCCACACATACCTTTACGTCAACCCGGCTACCTTTATACGGGATTTGAACGCCTCGGGATTCGGGGAAATGTTACCGATTGATCTTTCTCAAGCCGAATTAAATATGATCCTTGGCATGATAAACGCATACGCTGAAATGCTGTCCGGAATGTATGATATTGACGCGCTTATGGAATCCGAAGACTTCCAGCGTATGATGGAAATGTCCGGCGAATTATTCATGAATACCGGCGATTTCCTTGATGAAGGCGATATGGAAATCACGGTTGGAGACGAAACTTTTAACGTAGCCAAACTTGGATATTATATTACCGAAGAAGCGATGGATAAGTTCATAAGTGAGTTCATGGCGGTTTATGTGAATTTGATCAGAGACCATATGAGCGGCTTCATTGATATGATGGCGCAGCTTGATCCTACAATGAGCGCCGACGACATGTGGGATGAAATGTTCGCTGCTATGGATTCGATCCGTTTCCCGGGCGGGCTTACCGTTTTCTACTACGTTGACCTGGAAACTAGGCTTGTGCGGCGCTCGTCCCTTCCCGGCATGACAATGTTTGTTGACGACGGCTGGGGCGGCACGGAAATGACTGTGGATTTGATAATGGAATATCGCGGCGAGCGGCGGGTCTGGGATGCTACGTATTACTTCATTACCATGACCGAGGGTAGAATGGGCGAAACCGCTGAAATGGAAATACGCATGTATATGCCGGACGGCGGCCCGTATGCCTTTTACATGGAAATGGGCATGGGCCGCGATGGCACGATGGTATTCGACATGGGCTACGACCCCGGCGAAGATGAAGACAATGTCTGGTTTTTGATGAACGTACGGGATCGCCGGACAAACGCTTCTATCGAAATGCGTGGAAACGCTGCCGACACCGCGGAAAAGTTTGTTATCAACGACGGCAGAATGACGGTAAGAGTATCCGGAGTTAGGTTGCTTGCCGTTGGCTTTGAGTATGGGCTACGCGAGGTTTCGCCTGAAGATGTGGAAATTGACCGCAGCCAGGCGGTGAACTTTTTCAGCCTCGACATGAACCAGCTGCTAGTTGACTTTATGATGGCGCGCTTGAGGCTGGCGATGTTCTAATCTCCGGGGGCTTTGCCCCCAGACCCCGCTAAAAAACTTTTGCCACTAGATTCTGTTCGGAGATATCCTATGGGAATCATAAGACTTAGCTTCGTTCTTACCCGCGCCTGCTTTGGGCGCATCCTATTATTCGCCTGCCTGACAGCCCTGCTGTGCGCAACAGCGGTGCTGTTAGGCAGCTTTCTTTTATCCGGAGAAGGCGCGATCGAACCGATAACCATAGCCATTGCGGATGAGGACAACTCAATCGAATCAAGAATGTTGACAAGTTATCTGCAGGGTATAGATCAAGACCACAGGCTGTTGAATCTAATGCAATCCGGCACCCCGGAAGCGGAAAATATGCTGGCGTCGGGGCAGGCAAGCGCCGTAATCGTGATCCCGGAAGGCTTTATAGCGGGAATAATGGATGGCAGCAACCCGCCGTTCGCGGTCATGCTGAACGCCGACGCCCCCATGAGGTCGGGTATTATACGGCTGTTTGCCGGGGTATACGCGGACATGCTCAGAACCGGGCAGCAGGGGGTGTATATCGCCCTGGATGCGGCAAGCGAGCATGGCAGCGCCGAGCAGTGGAATGAAATGTTCCGGGTGGCCAATCTGCGGTTTCTCACGGCCATGCTCAACCGGGAAAGCGTACAGGAAACAAGAACTCTCAACCCCGCCGGAGAAACCGGCGTCGCGCTTCACTATGGGGCGGCGGCGTTTGTTTTTTTGATGCTTTTGGGGTCGTCTTTATTTCTCGACATATGGGCGCGCGTGTCCTCACGGCCTGTGCTGCTGCGCCTTGGCGCGATGGGCGCGGGAAAGCTTAAGATCGGGCTTTGCTGTCTGGCGGGGGCTGTTGCTCCGTTTGGAACGGCCTGCCTGCTTCTGGTTTTGGGAGTAGCGGCGGCAAACCATATTTTTGGTCTGGGGCTTGCGGTTTCGACAGAGCTGCTCCCAGCGCTGATTATGCTGGTATTATGCGGCGCTGCATTTCTTACGGCGGTATCCCGTTTGTTCGGCCAAGGCCCTGGAGGCAGCGTCTTTGTATTTTTGTACGGACTGGCCGGCCTGCTTTTATCGGGGGGCATACTGCCTCCCGCGTATTTGGCCACGGCGCTAACCACACTTGGGCGCCTTACCCCCCATTACTGGTTGGGAAGGATGCTTTCCCACGGGTTGGTCGGGCAGATTGATCTGGACGCTCTGTTTGGTTCGTTGGCGTTTATAGTCTTTTTCGCGTTGATATCCCTGTGGAGTATCTTACGTGACGGAAAGGTGGGCGAAAAAACATGAGGTTCTTTTATTACACCGCGCTGCTCACCTGCAAGCGGATGCTGCGCCGCCCCGGAATGTTTTTAATGACGCTGATATTGCCAATAATTTGTGCGGCGGCGGGGCTGTATCTTTCCCGCGGGGGAGATGTTATACAGATCAGGGTTGGCATAGCGGTTGAGGAAAATGACAGCTTTGGGGCAGCGATCTATGAGGGACTGGGGCGCTTTGACGGCCCGATTGTGTTTGAGCTACACTCTTTGGAAAACATCGCTTTTCTGGAGCGGGAAGTAGCGTCCGGGCGAATGGACAGCGCCTATATAATTTCGCCCGAACTAAAAGCAAACTTGCACAGAGGGCGCGCGCGCGGCGGAATAGAGGTACTCACCTCCCCGCAAACTGTTGTGGATATCCTTGCGGGGGAAATGATAGCCGCCTCAATGCTGCGGGAGATCGCCCCGCAAATGAATATTGAATTGCTGGTCGAAGTTTTGAGGATTTCAGAGTATGAGGCCATAGCAATTATCGCACAAAAATACGCATATTACGACGCACACCCGGAAATATTTATGGAACCTGTATTCTTTTACATGGACGGCGCCGGAGCCGAATCGGAAACGCCGGTTTCCGCCGGGGGAAGAATACTTCACGGCGTTATAGCGCTTTATCTTTTAGCCGGCGTCATATGGTCGCTGCCCGCGCTTATCAGGGAAACTCCGGGAATTTTGCGCAGGCTCCCGCCAAGTTCGGCGCGCGCGTTCATGTTGGGAACAGGCGCCGCCATACTGCTGATCGGTTTGGGGCAGGGCGTCCTTGGCCTTATTGCTTTGGCGATAACCTATCCGCCAGCGCTTGCCGGTATTCCTGCCGCCATTATCCCGCTTATCGGATACATGACGGCGTTAAGCCTTGCCGCCACAACAGCTGCCCTGACTATACGCCAGCAGGCCGTCATCTACGCGGGGGGAAGCTTCCTTTTGCTTTTAACGGCGGCGTTGGGGGACGTTTTCTTAACCCTTGGCGAAGTCAGTCCCCAACTTGGCAGGATCTCCGCGTTTTTCCCAAGCCGGTACTATATCGGCGGAGTGTCTGGCGGCAGCCCTGACGCTATATTTTCTCTTATTCTGTTTTCGTTTGCTTTCGGCTTCCTGACGATCGCGCTGTCCGCAAGGCGTGGGCGGGTATGATTAATTGTCCATTGTAAAGTCCTGTATATTATGGTAAAATAACGTCCAGCAACTACAATATGAAGGTGGAGCGTTATGATAGATATCAAACTAATCCGCAACGACCCGGATCTGGTTAAAGAAAATATGCGCAAAAAGTTCAAGGAAGACAAAGTTTCCCTTGTGGATGAAACCGCGGATTTGGATGTGCGCCTGCGAGAGGCCGTAACCGAAGCCGACAATTTGCGCAACCGCAGAAATGCAGTAAGTAAACAAATCGGCGCTCTTATGGGCCAAGGCAAAAAAGAAGAAGCCGAGCAGGCCAAAACCGAAGTAGCCGCCATAGGCCCTAGGCTTCAGGAACTGGAACAGCTTGAAGTTGAGCTTTCCGCACAGCTTAAAGCGAAAATGATGTTGATTCCGAATATTATCGACGATAGCGTGCCCCTTGGCCGCAACGACAGCGAAAACGTGGAAGTTGCCCGATATGGCGATCCTGCGGCGCCTGATTTTGAAATCCCTTATCATATCGACATCATGGAAGACCTTGCCGGAGTAGATTTGGAAAGCGCCCGCAAAACCAGCGGTCACGGCTTCTATTTTCTGATGGGCGATGTGGCCCGGCTTCATTCGGCTGTACTCAGCTTTGCCCGGGATTTTATGATAGACAAGGGCTTCACTTACTGCATCCCGCCTTTCATGATCCGGGAAAAAGTGGTCAGCAGCGTCATGAGCTTTACC
>Ga0123355_10004736_pt1 | contig 19787 bp, 13 predicted proteins | sample TergutEmb28metaG_3_FD_89872 | JGI IMG/M metagenome (GOLD analysis project Ga0123355, IMG submission 89872) | Embiratermes neotenicus P1 segment gut microbial communities from Petit-Saut dam, French Guiana - Emb289 P1 | ecosystem: Host-associated > Arthropoda: Insects > Digestive system > Gut ...
GAACATCTCCGTTTAATTACACATGAGAAAGTTTTACTGAACGGCGACGTTCCGCGACGGAACGGAAACGTGACGTGTAGTGTGAATCGGCCTTAAGCCAGCCCGGGGCGCCCCAAGTTTCGGGTAGGCCCCGCGTGAGGTACGTTAATGTACAGGGCAGTCATTCAGTGCTGGTGTTGTATTCACAGAATGTGGAATGGACAGTTGATGGTCACGATTGCAGTACTGCTGTCACTGACGGCAGTAACTGAAGGGCGCGACTATTCAGACCTGCAGGGTCCGTACTGTGCAAGTCGAGCAGGTAGGTGCTGCCCTGATCGGCGAGACGACTGCTCCGTACCCATCCTGGGCACACGGTGTTACTGTGACCACTTCTGTAACCGGACGCACAATGAAGATTGTTGCCCGGACTACTGGAAGGTCTGCTTGGGCATCGATCCCCCTACACCAATAGAAAGTAAGTATTTGTCATGTGCTGTTGATCTGTTGATCCTAGTAGCTGTGGGGAGTATAAATGTGAGCGTGAGCCGTTGTAACGTAGGTAACATAGGATATCTATATAGCTTTGTTTGTCTGTTTGTTTGGTTTGTTGTCTACGTTCTGCTGTGTTGTCCAGTAATGTTCTGAGGGCCCGTGATAGGCGTAAACACATATTTGGCATCTTTCTGCATAAGTGACAAAGGGACATACGACTGACACCTTTTTTTTTTTATGTTTTGCTGACCGTGCATCTGAGTATAATCGTAGTAACTGACTAACTTAACGCACAAATTCTTGTTTTATAATAAGTTTATTATATACCTCTACATGTTTCGAGCACTATTGTGCTCATCATCAGGAGGTCAAATTGTATTATACAGCATCTGGTATCATCACCTTTAGGTGGCCGTCCCGTGCATAGGTGCACTTGTGCACAGGACGGCCACCTACAGGTGTGATGATACCAGTTGCTGTATAATACAATTTTGACCTGATGATGAGCACATAGTGCTCGAAACATGTAGAGGAATATAATAAACTTATTATAGAACAAGAATTTGTGCGTTAAGTTGGTCAGTTACTGAGGTGACTAATTCACTGTCTCCCAGTGTCTCTCTCTTATACTGCTAATGCCAAATTTTGCCATTGGACATGATCTAAGCCAGTCCCGTCCATCTTCCCAACCTGCTTCATGAAGTTTCAACTTTATTCTGTTCTCCTTTATTCTTGGTTCTTCAAAAGATCGTTTTACAAGAGGTTTCCACACCAAAATTCTGTATGTATTTCTTACATCCTCCATCCTAACCACATAACTTGGCCCTCCAAAGTTCATTTTTGTTATAATAACGTTATTACTTGTTACAGTAATAATGTAGACAGTTGTAGTATGGTGACTCGAATCACAGTGTTGCACTAAGTAAGGGAAACAGTGTTTGAAGCTTTTAAGCAAAGTCTGCATTTAAAAATGCAGCATTTTGATTACCGAAAATCACTTTATGCTGGAAAATTGTTGTTGCAATTCTGGGCCTTTTTAATGAAATTGTAAACAGAAAATAATAATCATGGGGCATTGACAGTTGATCCTTTGTTACAATTTTGTGTCTTTTGTACTACAAATTTTATGGTATGAAAATGCGATCTTCACTTTAGATGTCATTTGTCCAGGTTGCTTCTTCAACGGCCAGTACTACAATTTTAATGAAGCTGTGAAGATTAACTGCAACCTGTGGTGAGTAACAGCAAACAGTATTTTGGCGCTACAAACAGGGGACGGGGACTTTGGTACTGCAGTTTTAGATAAACAGCATTTCAAAATGTGTTCTCAGCAAACCTGTATCTGTCACTCACTGTTTGTCACATTTGCATATTGCAAACACCAGACTTGTTTTCACACCAAGTTGCACAGTTTTGAGGTTGCAGTGCATAAGGGCATATTTTTCTATCCATTGTATTTCATTAAATACAAAGTACTAACAGAAGTACTGTACATGCAGTTTTGTTTAAAATAAACTGTACTTTGATAATGAAAGTGCTGGTTCCTTTTCATAACAACATTTGGTATGGCTTATTTTTCAACTGAAGTGCTATTACTTGCTTCAATTTTGAGTACACAGGACGAACAAGTAGCCCTTTTGTCCTGGATTTAAATCTGGTTCAGTTCATGCAGCTGTAGTTCATTGGCAGGTCTTTCTTAATCAAACATTTTCCTGTCTACAACACTGGCAATGGAAGGGTGTGTAGCTTATATGTTAAGCATTCTTAAAAAGTGATTCATTTTTAACAATCAATTTGTACAGTCAAGTGTTACATTTCATGAAATGAACACAAGATATGAGATATTTGATTCCAGCACCTACTTCATTTGAAGAAAGATTGAAATGGAGATGTTTGGTCACAACAGTTACATCAGCAGCAAATTAAAATAATTTTATACTGCATTGTAACTGTATTTTAACTGTATTTAACAACATTACTGGTTTTAAGAAATGTAACATTTAATAATAATAATAATAATAATAATAATAATAATTTTAATCATATATAGAATTCCTACTATGCAAGTTGAAGGATAAACTGCACACGATAAAAATGACTTATGAGCTCCGTGAAGATGGCCAGCAGTTAAGGCCGAAACATGTCAGAGCATTAATTAACAAATAAAACGCGTTGTGCAACAAGTTTGTGTTAAATTTTACATATGTAATCCAGTTGCACAGAAAATGTACAGCATTAAAGATCTTGGACAATTCATTCTTACCGCTGAATGTTTTATCATACCAGATGTTCAGTTTAATGTGGGTGATGTAAGGTGTAAGGTGTAAGGTGTTTCACTTGTAGTTAATGTTACACATACTGTATTAAGATACACAGTTTGTGAAATTAGGGGAGGTGGGTTGGAAGGTTTTATGGCCAGTCACTGATACTTGCAACATCCATTGCTGAGGGTATCGGCTTTTTACCAAATAAAGACAGATCTTGACTTATGTTAGGATTCCATCCCTGTAACCTTTATGTGACTCTTAAGTTATGTAAGTTGGGATTGACCCCACCCCCCACTGGTCTATGACACTTCATTGGTTATGTGTATGTTTTTACAGTGTTAATGTACGTGTTTAGAATGGTGTTTCTGTCAGTTTTTGTAATGAGAAACACAAGGTAACATCATACAGTAAGTACGGTATTAATAATTATTAATGTATTTTATATATATTATATTGAAAATAATAAGATTTTTTATGTCAGGCCGAGTTTTGTAAGTTGCAAGTTTTGTAACCTCAAAACTTCTTGTAACTGGTGTACATGTTCTGAAAATTAAAATGTTGTAACTTACAGAAGGGAACTAAGCAGAAAACATGTCATTATGATACCTGTAAAGCTGATTAAATTAGAAATTTTTTTTGGATATGGTTGACTGATTTGTTTCTTAACCTTTTGGCGCTGGAATTATTTTTTTAATTTTAGAACATTCTGTATATAAAATATGAATAATACAGGAACCAAATACGTTAGAATTATGAAACAAACTGTATTTTGAAGAGGATAAAACGGAGAATATATACCATGTTTAAAATATTCAGTACATGTATTTGTTGAGTAAATATATAAAATGCAACATTTAGAGGTTAGCGGTGCGGTACGACCACTATAGTCGACATTAGGCGTCAAAAGGTTAATTATGTTGGATTTTCTCAAGCTTTAGTTAGACTATATTTATTGCTAATTCTAAAAATGGCTTTTAGACGATTACTACATATGTATCTACGTTCAGATGGTGATGGAATATCTTTCCTATCATTTCTTACACAGAATAGTTATCAGTGCATATATAATAGCGATAATTATAAAATAATTTGCATGTGACAAATATTACAGATGTTACTGATCTAAAATCCTAATGTAATTAGTGTATATTATCTAGAAGGATTTGTGATGTTACATTATTGCACATAGAATTTGGATTTGCAGGATAAGCAGGAATTCAGCAGCTGCAAAGCCATATGGCACAAGAAAAAACAGGAAACGATCTGCAGATTGTAAGATTATAGTGAGATGTAGGTGAAGTAAAGATGTGTGCTGCAGTGAATTGCTTCGAAGTCTCAAGATACTGCTTTGACTAAGTGAAGAATGTTAATTACTGAATTGAAAGTATAATGTAACAATGTGATTGTGTTGTGTAGCAAGTGTGAGCAAGCAGGCAACAAGTTGGAGCTGCTGTGTGAACACAATGTATGCCTGGTAGAGCCAGAGATCATATCCAGGGTCAACGCAGGTGGATACCGTTTCAACTGGCGAGCAAGTAACTACTCCATGTTCTGGGGGCGACGGCTAGATGAGGGCATCTCACTGAGGCTGGGAACGCTGCAGCCTCAGAAAGCGGTATTTTTTCCTTGGAACATTTATGTTGTTAGTTCCTGTTACAAAACTGAAACCATAAAAACCAATGACTCTGCTTCACAGTTTAAGTAGAATGAAAAATCTTCGTAATTCTCTGTGTGTAAGCCTCTAATCCATCCGTGGTAAATCAAAAATGATTGTTGACCTTGCAGAAGTAATGCCACTGCGAAAGTTAGAATTTGAATCAGTGCCGAAAATGCAGATGGTCAAGTAATTGATTGCAGTGAGAACCACCATAGTGTCTCCAAATGTCTGCCTCATAAAGAAGGGGATATACAACTAGGAAGTTACTTGTTTGCTGTGCCTTCTGTAATTTTTTTTACCATGCAAATATGCCATTTTATATCAGTGACAAAGATTCAAAGTCCTGGTGGTGTACTAATTATCTAGGTCCTTGGCATTATAATCCGATCCAAGACTTCAGGGTCATGGTCACCACTGCTCATACTAGAACCTCACTGGACATGATCCAGAGACCCATCCACAACTCCACTTCTCTCAGATCCATATTAGTGAATCTCCCCCTTTTGTCTGTGAAGTGGAAGTTCATTTTGTGCACTTTGTATGTAGTAGATAGAAGAAGCTGCACCTTAAATTTACAACATATCAAAAGCAAAGATTTAATGGGCAAACTTCATGCACGAATATGATATGTATGTTCAGGTCATGAGGATGCGGCCACTGAATCCAGTGTATGATCCCCGACGCTTACCACACAGTTTCGATGCTCGCAACAAGTGGCGTGGTTTAATAGAAGGAGTCCAGGATCAGGGTTGGTGTGGATCATCATGGGCTTTGTCAACAGTATCTATAGCATCAGACCGCTTTGCCATCATGTCTCAAGGCCTTGAGAAAGTGCAACTGTCAGCACAGCATCTACTTGCGTGTAATAATCGTGGGCAGAGGGCATGCCAGGGTGGTCACTTGGATCGTGCATGGCTCTTCCTCCGCAAATATGGGTCAGTATCGTAACGTTTCCTGAACCCTTTTCAGGTGTATACTGGCCCCTTCTATGGAGCAGAGTACTCAGTTGCTTAGGAACCTTGTGTCAGAATCAAAAATCCATTGCAATGTTAACAACAGCCTGCATGATTCACTGCCCTGAGCTAGGGAGGGGGAGGAAGAGGAGGACAGTGATGACAATGACGACAGCAGTGGCACTGACAGTTCCAAAAATGACGCTAATGTTCTTGTCGTCATGAACCATCATGAAGTGTGAATACACACAGCAGGTCCTTGACGTGTGGATGATATCGTAATTGTGGAGTGATGTTGCTGCTTGACCTACAAGTGGAGCTGGTGAAGAACATGAGAGGACTGACTAAAAAAATGTTGTGGACAACACATGAAAATGGTGGAAGGTAATACACGGGAGGCGAAAAAAACAGAGGTATTTTTGTATCCACCCCGTTGTCAGGACACAAACCAATGGACCTGAGTTGGGGGACAGTAGTGACTCCAGTAGGTGATTGCTGAAGATAGTGTGCTAATATACTGTTAACCAGTACGTGGGCTGACGCGTACAAACAAGTACAGAAATAAAATAAAAAACCACTAGGTATACTTTTATGTAGAATACTGAAGGGATGTAAGTACTGAGAGATTTTTGGCAGAAAACTTAGTATATGCATGGTTGATGGAAATGAGACTAGAGCCATTTTAACAAGTACACTTTTAGCACCATAACTATCAACTATGGTACAGAGTCTACCTTGAGAATATGTAACTGCTGTGTGCATTTAACATGCTGTTCTGGGACTTGAAAGCCTGTGATAACTGTCACAAGAGGATGACATCAGACCATCTTATGAATTTCAGATCTTCTACAGCTTGTCCAGTTGTAATGCAGTGTGACAGTATTAATATCAGAATTGGTTTTTGCAGTGACATAAAGTTGTGTGTCTAACCCCCAGCCTGGAGGACTACTTCTTATATTGTTCATGTTTGTGTGTCCAGTATGATTTGCCCCCAATGTATCTTCCATCTCGTGTTCAGAACTCGAAGACATGCAGTATTTTCACCATGGATCCAATTCATATTTTGTTTAATCCTGTAAATATAGTGATGTTCGCCTGAAGGTTCAATCTGTGGAATACACAGAGTTCCATTTAATTTCTGGTGGGGGGGGTAAAGTTTAATATGTCTGTTCTGTGAAGGTATATGGGAGGAGAAGGGGCATAGCTCCACTTATTCTGAGCTTCAGCATTAGACAGGCATGAATGGTTAACTTGACAATTTGGCTGCTTGCCCCCCAGCAAGCAACCACCGTACCGATAGAATAGGAGGCTGGGTGGGGCCAGAGCTGGCCTGGGTATATTAAAGATGAGAAAAATCTCTTTCCCCTAACATGACTCAATTCTTTCACTGCTGTGTTTGGACCACCAGGTCCATAGGCTCATCACTGTACCAACTACGCTACTTCAACACCATTTACTTTGTCAATACATAATCTTCTGGGTCTGAAACATAAGTGTTTTACTGTCTTCAGGTGAGTTAAAAGTGAAGGCTGTCAAGCAGGATTACACAACAATCAGTTTCCATTAACAGACTTTAAGGTAGCTGACTTGAAGATGTCAGCAGAACCCTTCCAACTGTTTTCATAAATGACAGTTTTTGAGTGGCTAAGTATCGAGGTGAAGGAAAACAAAAATGATAAGAATTTGTACACGGAGCTGTAGGGATGACAGTACAAAATATACAGTACATTTGAAAATATGAATGTGGTGTGAATTTTGACTGTGTGTTGTTACATACTGTATGCTGGGACTCTTAACTTCACAGAGGTCTGAAAGAAAATGAATGTCATTCTTCTACTCCTGTAAGTGTTAAAGGTTATGATACATCTGCTGCAGCTTCTGCTGCTGAGAGGTAATAAACGATGATTAGGGTAACTGCAGAATGATACAGGTTTTTATTCAGAGGTTTTGAGGTGAAAAATGAATTTTAATTTCGTGAACAGTAATTCATCCTTTTTTTAAAGATGTACACTGTGTGTGTACACGGGCTGTCATTACATGATGCTGTGTAAGCCCAGTGTAAGTTCCTTTTACTAAATCCAGCACAGCAGTCAAGAAATTACTGGCATGTCTTTGCACTGTTGACAGCCAACTATGATTGTTTCTCGTCACTCCTGAACATTAAATTGATTGTGTGTTACTGTACATCACGAAAGCTGTTCAAAATGACTATATGCTAGCAGGGAAGCTTCATATCTTGGTAACTGCCAATCAGGCAGTTGTCCATTTATGTGCAGTGTGCAGTGTAGCATTTGTGGGCCCAGAATTCCATCATGCATGGCTCACAGATTGCTGAAATGGATACTGTTGCCACTGTCTGAATTCATGTGTTTCTGGACAACAGTCAAATTATTTTCAAGTTAAGAAGTCTCATTTGTGTGTGCACAGATCCTAGCTACACACCACACTGTACAGCTAAACATGTTGAGATATCCTTGAATGTCTGCGTACAAAATACCCGTTTTCATCCGCAGCTAAACACGTTAAGATTTGCAGTCTTAATGTGCATCGTTTCCATTGTGTTAATACAATGCACACCAACAAGGCACACTTTCCATACACAACACTTCATTACGATAATCCATAAAGCTACATTTTGGCTGCATGAGACAGCCATCGCCATCAGTTTTCAAGTTTCAGAAATATCAGAAGAAATTCCTATAGCTGTAGGTACACATACAACAGTAAAAACTTACGGTCGAGATTTCGTTGTTACATTAAACATTTGTACATGTTTCAATTACAAATTCATCATGTAAGGGTGATATCTCGACTTAGTTTTTACTGTTACATGTATAGCTACAGCTGTATTTCTTTTTTATAGTTTCGAAATGTGATGCCTGATGACTGTTTTCATGCAGCTGAAACATACAGCTTTTAGGATTACTGTAACAGAGTGCTGTGTACAGACAGTTTGTCTTATTGTTAAGTGTATTAACATTTCATTCTTATAATAAAACCAACTAGACACACTAATTTCTCAAACTTGGAATAAAACTCCACATTTTCATTTTTATTCCGTGCAATAGTCTAATGATTGGATATTGACCAACTAATTGCACTGTTATATATGTTTTTAAAATATTTATTTACAATTAACCCTGTAAAACATATCACTTTGTTTAAAATTCGTCGTTACTCCTACATGTTTCGGTCCTTCTGGACCATCCTCAGGGAGTATTATGTTCCTAGTATTGAAGTTGCTAGTATTCTATATTTGGTGTTGTGACGGCATGCGTTTGGGTGTTCAGGTTATGTCTGCGTGCCTTGTTGATGTGTCTGCTGCTGGTCATGTTGCTGTAGCAACACGACCGGCAACAGACACATCAACGAGGCACACAGTCATAACCTGAAGACCCAAACGCATGCCGTCACAACACCAAATATAGAATACTAGCAACTTCAATACTAGGAACATAACACTCCCTGAGGATGGTCCAGAAGGACCGAAACATGCAGGAGTAACGACGAATTTTAAACAAAGTGATATGTTTTAAAGGGTTAAGTGTAAGTAAATATTTTAAAAACATATAACAGTGCAATTAGTTGGTCAATATACAAAAACTCTATATGTTTCGGACAGTTCCTCTGTCCATCATTAGGAGTTTTTCACTGTACACACAGCAATGGTGTATCTATCAACTCCTCTTAATGTCTGGCACTGATCTTGTACTATGAAATTTTTTTTTATTCTAATCTTGCTGTCTGTGCCAGCAGCTCAGTGGCTTCTTGCTGAGTACTATAGTACTGAAATTTGGTTACATCTTGCAATGCTCTCTCGGTTTGTTTTTACATGAGAATTTGTTTCTGTGACATTTGTAACTGATGCTATTGCAGTGTGGTGGATGAACCTTGCTATCCATACAAGGCAGGATTTGGGTTCGTGGAAAGGTGTCGACTGCCTAAGCGCTCGACCCTTCTTACAGCTCGCTGCAAACCTCCACCCCATCCACAGACAGTTCTTCGTACTGACCTCTACCGTGTGGGACCGTCATACCGTCTTGGCTCAGAGCAAGATATCATGTATGAAATTATGGAGTCCGGACCAGTTCAAGGTACAGCACAGCACTTGGAAGTATGCATAACAGAAATCACTAACATTCTTGCATGCGGTTAGTTTTTTAAATGTATTTTTGTGATAGACAAAATAAACCCTCAGATTACCAGCTGTTGATCCATCAATCAGCTGAATGTGTGCTGTTGTACACCGGTTTGTTCACTGCACATCTTGTCATGAAATTCTAAAAACATCAACTTTGTGAAGCAGTTACCAAGTACATGCATTGTTCATACCTGCTGAATGTGCTATTTTCTTTCTGTTTTGTGTGCCAAAATACTTGCATATTTATCCATCATTCTGCTGTGCACACGTGTCTACTTCTGGTTGTGCTACACTGTAACGTTGCTGCTTGGACATGGGGAAAGTACATTAGAGCAATGGATTTTCATTTGCGGCATATGGGCTCTTGGGCATGGATAAAATGTGTTTGATATGAAAGAAAAAAGGAATCATGTTCTACTATATCTATTCAGCAATCCATAACTGGTCGGGGAACATGGTGGCGCAGTTGGTTGAGACACTGCGCTACAAGCCAGAAGGTTGCGGGTTCGATTCCCGATGGTGTCATTGGAATTTTTCATTGACTTAACCCTTCCAGCTGCACTATGGCCCTGGGGTCAACTCAGCCTGAAACAGAAATGAGTACCAGGAATATTTCCTGTCGGTGGGGTAAAGGCAGCTTGTGTGTAAGGCTGACAACCTTACCACCTTCATGTGCCGACTGTCTTCAAATCTGGGAGCCTCAACCTCCTGGAACCCTCAGGGACTGTCCAGGCCTGTAATGAGATTGATTTACCTTTTAATCCATAACTGGTATCACAAAATATCTTACAAGGTGCCTTATTTGCAGTATATTTCTTTGTTGTATCTCATTGGAGAGTAGAAAATATGCTGTGGCTGTTACACTATGCATACATGTATTAACATGTGGCAGTTGCACGGGTTTATTATTTTTCTGAATCCTTGTATTGAAGCACCAGTCAAATATGTGCTACAGACAAGAAAAAAATGAAGGTTGTTCTCCTTACACCAGTATACCTCTTTGGTTTTAAGAAAGTTAAGATTTTTTGGTATCATTGTCCAAATATAGAAACAGTTTGTCTCTATCCTACCGTTTTCTGGTTTAAGTATTTAATTTCTTTTTGTATCTTAATTTACAATTTTTTTGTAGTTTGCTCTTGATGTGTCTTATTGTTCATACATTATTGTCGTTCATAATTCATTTGGAAGTTTATGTAAAGGCGTTGGAATATCAGCCACTGTATTGTCACCTGAAGGAAAGCTTGGCTTGCTGTATTTGCTTCACATTTTTTAATTCATTGTTTTTCGTGTTTGTTATACTTGATAACATCTATTATTTATGTCACAGTTTTATAACAAATACTTTATCTGGGGCAGTTGGAATGTGAATCACCATTTGATGTTTGGTTGACCATGCATCGTAGTTCACTGTGGAATAAGAAACCAACTAGATATCACTTAGTATTATATTTATTCCTCCTTTATAAGTTGCTCAACATGTTTCGGGCCACCTTGTGCCCATCTTCAGGAGCTGACGACTTAGTGGTATTTTTTCACGTGTGGTGTAGTGTTGTGGCTGTGTAGGCAGTCAGATGAGGTTGGTTGGTTGGTTGTGTGTCCATTGGGAAGTACGTAGCATGTTGTGCTATGTACTTCCCAATGGACACACAACCAACCAACCAACCAACCGGATCTGACTGCCTACACAGCCACGACACTACACCACACGTGAAAAAATACCACTAAATCGTCAGCTCCTGAAGATGGGCACAAGGTGGCCCAAAACATGTTGAGCAACTTATAAAGGAGAAATAAATATAATAGTAAGTGACATCTAGTTGGTTTCTTATTCCACAGTGAATCACCATCTCTGAAAGGTATAATTCCCATGCTCCTCTTCACATAATACATATTGTTACAGCTACCATGAAGGTGTATCAAGATTTCTTTCTGTATGGGAGTGGAGTGTATCACCACGAGGGCAATGGTCCCAGTGGCTACCATTCAGTTCGTATCATTGGCTGGGGTGAGGATGTTACGCAGCGAGAGCCCGTCAAGTTTTGGGTGAGCATATTCTCATACTATATTAGGCATTCCTTACACAAAGTGAATTAGAGAAAATCATAAAGGAAGAGTGGCATGTTTTTCTTACATGAGTAAATTTAAACTATGAAACAAGTGGATAAATTTCAGTTAAATGTGCTCATGGGAAGTCTGCACTAAAAGCTAGTGTGATTTTCGCTTTGGTTTGTCCTCGTCAGACCACCGCCACCTTCCTGCAGGGTAATTAAATTTTGTACCTGAAACAAACTCTGTTTCTAAGGTTTATAGTGTTGCAGCTGCTTTGTATTTACAATTTGTGCTACATGCAGTGTTCTTTCACCTGTGAAATATGTGTTGTACTGTTACTTTAGCTTATCATCATCATCATTAAGGCAACCTGTTTGCATTTGTCAGTAGTAAAAATTTGAATAAGTTATGATGTCTGTGTCGTGATCATATGTGGATTCATCCAGCATGCACATGAACAGAAATGAATTATTTTTGCAATTTTATAAATTTAATACGAAATATGAATGCAAATACTAGCAGATCTGTAGGAGTCTGCAGTGGAAAGGTGGGTTTTGTGACTTAGCACAAAATTCTTTGTTATTTTGTCATGACTAGAAGACAGATACCAGGTGAATAATGAAGTTCTACAGAATCATCCATGTTCGCTGGAACCAAATACAGAGTGGCTGTTTTCCACGTGTGGCACACGAACCAGCCCACAATAACTGGTGTGGCCCTTTGCCATAAAAAGGTTGGTGACCATGAGTAAATGATAAATTCAAAACCAGATACTGATGTGCATGAAAATGTATTTATGTTTCAGCTGGTAGCAAATTCTTGGGGCGCCCAGTGGGGCGAGAATGGCTACTTCCGAATTCGAAGAGGTGTCAACGAATGTGAAATTGAAGACTTTGTCCTGGGAGCATGGGCTGACACCCACGTGCAGACCGTTCCTACGCGCCCGCCCTCTTCAAACAATCAGCTTAGTAATGTCATCTAGATGACTGACATAGCGGCATGTGCTGTCAGTTGCCATAACACTGCCATAACCACTGAGTGCTCGAGTATAATAAGTACTGTGTGGATAATGGTGCCAATGATGTGACCCAGTAGCATTTCCAAGGCTTTAGTTCAGAGTGATGCAGACAACACTGCCTTATGGCCATTACCATAGCTCACAGAAACAGTTAGTAATCAAAATACTGTGAGAGCAGTATTGGAATGGCTGGAGTCTTGGTCATCACTTGGTTGGAAGACAGGTTTACACTGCTGAACAAACACTAGGCCTGTTAATGTAATATGTGCACAGGTTACCCACTTTCAAAGTGCCGCTGAAGCTGACTTCACTGAGCAGCTGAAGACATGTTTAAACGGAGAGCATAAGGAGCTATGGTCATCCAGTTGAGCATTGTGCTTGTTCTGGATGGATTGTGCTTTTTATGTTCATCACAAATAATTGTCTAATTTTTTCATATTTTTATTATTGCATTGCATGTATTACTTATTAATGATATGCTAAATTTGTAATTACATATCATGCAACTTACTAGTAAAGAAGGATGTGGGCAAGTTGTACTATGAGCCACAATTTTTGGGTGAAATGAACAAAATTACATTCTGCATGTGTCAGGAGAGGTTTTAAATGCTGCGTCTGTTTTCAGTGAAATGCCGAAAGATTACAAGCAGGAACAACTTGTGGCACTTTGGAACATACCAGAATCATACTCTCAGCATTTGAGATTTGAGCTGTTTGGGATTTCACGCCACTACCGACGTTTCGGGAGAAGCTATGGGACCCACCTTTCAGGGGTCAGGCAGTCTGAGAAGAATGTGGGGAATACCGGTATGCATATAAGTTGTGTATCTAAGTGTTCCCAGCATTGATCTCGGATTGCTTGACGTGTGATGGTGGGACTGAGAGGTCTGGAAATGTCTAAGAGAATAACGGTCTACACTGCGTAAAATCCAGAAAGAGCGCAGATCTCAATTACACCGTGGCAGAAGCCTAAAATCACGCAATACTCTCAGCATTTATTTTAGAGTTGAATGGAAGACTGGGCAAAAATATGTGCACGTCTGAGTAGAGGGCTGTGACAGACGTGAGTGATGTAAAGTGTCGAACAGGGCATTGAGAAGTACATTCTACAAATTAAATGAACGATCTATGTACATAAAGTGATACACCTACCAACAGTGCAATTAACCCCTTGCAAACCATCCTGCAATTCCATTAATTATGGAATGGATATAAATGCATGCAAGGTATGGGAGTGAGAAGTGAAAACATGATTTACAATACACTGACAATTTAAAGGAATTTCAGCCTTCACAACTAAACATTTCACTGCCCGAATGACCCTAATGTGCTTGAAATAAATCCAAAGTGCGGGCATTTTTTGGGATGCCCCTCTCTCTTCTGTAGTAGTTGGATATTGGGCATTCTGTACTCTTTGGAATTGCCGTTGGATTGCTAGCAGCAGGCAGCAGCATATTGCTATTTGCTTTGTAAGTGTGTGTACATTCCATGCTTATCACAAGCGAAGTGCAATGAAGGTGCGCATTTTGTTTCCAAACAAAATTCAAATGTCGCTGCTCCTGAGGTTAAGCGTTTTGTTTTAGGTGAAGGGGTCAAGAACAAGTGTGCTGTCTTATGATGTGCATACAGTGCTGCACTGCCATTATGCCCACCACTGCCATAAACCTAATCCTGTTATTCCTACAAGAAACATAAGTTACAAATTAATTCTTACTCGAATGCAGTACAGTAACTACTGATACTAGGTGTGCCTCCCAGAAATTTTCACTTGGGGAGAGGAGAAAGGCCGACCCTGTGGCTGTATGTAGTTTGATGTTAAAAATTATGGTTTTGAAAATGGTTATAAAAATCACGTCTTATGTACAACTAACATAACATTGTTAGAGAAACTGAACTTACGTACCTACAAATATAGCTACATTTTCCATGATAAATTACAAGATTGATCTTCTCGGGTCTTTCAATTTGGTCAAAAATATTTCATGGTTTTTAATTCTGTTTCTCAAAATTCTAATATATTGGTAAATGGCCGATTGCAGTAGCTGATTTTTGGCTGAAGTGTAGAGCGCACACAATATGCATACAAAATCTGTTTTCCAAATTTCGATTTGGAGGGCGGGGCTGCAACCCAGCAACCCCACCACACACACAGATTAGCCACTGACTGATGTGTTAGCAAGCAAGAACAGCAAAACTAAAATGACTGAGTTACTGAATGCTCCAGTACGAATAAAATAAGACAGTGATTCATAAACTGTTTCAGTTCCACTCTGTGTAATATGGATTGTGATAAATCAGAAGGGATTATTTGATGTTTCACTCAGAATAAAAATTGCAGCGCAATCCAGTTTTTTGTACTTCACAGGGGGTAGTGGAAGTCGTGTGTAGTGTTTGAAGAGTAATGTAGTTTTGTGCATTGTGTGCACTTTAGAGAGAAGCGTATGTCCTTCAGAATAGCTTGGAACGCATTTTCTTATGAATTGCACTGCATCTGGCTTTATCACGAACAAGTGGAGTACATTCAGTGGGAAGTAGTTGGTTTCAAGCCCCAGCCCTTGCTGTTTTTCATCTCAGACTTCATTCAGCTGAATCAGTTGGCTTGGTTTAATATTAAGTACATAGTTGATTCTGTTTTTGGTCATCTGTGTCAGTCAGTTGAAGCTGCTGCTGCTGAGTATGATGTATGGTGCCTTCTGGTCTTGCGAGCAAAGTGCTGGCCTTGCATGTGGGAAGTGTTGAGTCTGAGACTGGTGAATCCAGTCTGGATGTTTCTGTACATATGTCCGGAGGTAGGGATTCGTAAGGCCCCTTTGTTGACATCTTCATTTTCATTATCACGCCTTGGTGACAAAATGGAGTCCTGCCCTGCATGTGTTCCCGCTTCAAATCCGGATTCTCACCCTCATCTTTGTCAAATCAGCAGAGACCATGTTGGTAAGAAGCCAACAACACAACAAAGAGCAAATATATCAATGGAAGAAGATTCATTATTATTGTATGTAACTTTACAGTAGTATGCAGTACAAAGAGCAAAAGGATGGTCTTATAAATAAACTGTACTAAAGTCATGTAAAATAAAAATTAAGGCAAAAAATATTTTCATTTAGTTCTTAGATTTAAGAATTAATTGTACTTGTTTTTTGTTGTTGTTTGTGTGATTAAGCTTTTATTTCCCATACAAGCAACAACACTTCAAACATAATAATGTACAGAGGTATAAGATGCACTTGTTTCTAATCTTACTGTTCCCATGTTAATGTATTTCAGTGTTATATTGTTAGACTATTCCAAGTATTTCCATTCTTACAACAAATAATGTTTTTCATATTTCTGTATACTTAACTTCCTCGAAAGTTTGCCAATTGAAACAGCAGATCTGAAGCATTGCAAGGGTCTTGTTAAAGAAAAATGCCTAGCTGGAATATATGGTGCCCTGACCACATGTGCCATGCAAGCAGCATACAGCACACACTTCACCTCTTCAATATATTAAAATATGTGCTTAACATGCGACTGTGATGGAGTTGTGTGCTGTTAATTCTGAATAAAATTTGTTCATGTTGTGACTACTGATAAACACAGCTGCAATCTTTATTGTTAATAAATATTGGGAGGTTTTGTTTGCATATAAAGTTGATAAGGCAGAGGTATCCTGTAACCAGAACACACACAAGGAGTGTGGACATGCAACATGGCTACGTGACTCTGGACAGAGCTTCATGCTCTGTATGTTTTACCCTTGAAATAGCCTTGAGAGTGCAGTTAGTATTGATAGTGTTTGGGCCATTATGAACTTAGTTGTGTACTGGTGATTGGGCCATTATGAACTGGTGTTGGGCCATTATGAATATAGTTGTGTAGTGGAGAACAGCACTTTGCCACTAATGACCTGAAACCTCCAGTTTTTTTCTAGCAGTGCATTACTTGGATACATTGTTACAGCTCACTTATAGCAGATTATTTTTTATATATGAATGTTGTAACTATTCAGTGACACTGTATGTATGTGCTTCTATTTGTAAAAGGAGGGTCATCTGAGAGTATAAAATAATATATGTAAATCCTACACATTTTGTGTCATGTGGTTAAAATGGACATTAGTTGTGTATCTGAGGTGAAACCAGAGGGATGCTGTAGCGTGGGGCATGCATTTCAACGTCACAGTTTCTGTCACTGCGCACATTTATCAAGTATTAAGACAGCTGGCGGTTAACATTTTTAATAGGTGTAAATAACATGTCAAGGTACAATGAAGTTGTGTGTTGTGAATGCGCAGGGGATTGTAGAAGTACGAGTCCACATTTTCTTGGCTTTAGTACAAGATGGCAATGAGTAGTCAGTATCACGTCCTAACCGTGGGAGGGGGGAGCTCCTTGCATAGGGCGGATGAATGGACCCCAGAATGGATTTGAACATTGGAGGAAAAAACATTTTCTTGTCCTTGCGTGTGCTTTTTTGAGGCATTTGTTACAAAGCAGAAAAAGAAAGGTCACATGGTGGGTGACCTGGTCTCTTCATTTGTGACCTATTATTGATGACTAAACTGTATCCAATTTACATTAAATTCGGTATAGGTAAATCAGTCCCATTACTTGTCCGTGATGCCTAGAGGGTTCCAGGAAGTTAAGGTTCCCAGATTACATTACATTAAAATGGCCCTGGATGGTAACGTCAGCCCTTACGCACCGGCTGTTTTTACCCCCAGGAAATACTTATTTCTGTTAGAGGCTGAGTCGACCTCAGGGTTGTAGTGTGATCGGAAGGATTATGTCAATAAAAAATTCCAATGACACCATCCGGAATCGAACAGCGACCTTCTGATTTGTAGCACAGTACTTTAACCACTGTGCTATCGCAGTCCTCCAAATTCGGTATAGACGTATGTCAAAAAAATTGTCTGGCATTCACGCCATGAAAATCTGCTCGTTGGCTGTTGCAATTTCTTCTGGCTTTGCTGTGTTTATGCATCTGTTTTCCCTCTTTCTTGATCGATGTGGGTGGAACTGTGTATAGCCCATATCCATGCGGGGTTATTGAGCACTTGTATTTTTTTTGGTGAAAATCGATAAGAGTGGAACCCATACTTCAAAGGGAGGAATGGAAATTTCCAGTTATTTTATTTTACATCTTTCATGCGCCTGGGACTGCTATGGGGCTGGCGTATGTATAGAACTGGCTGCCTTTAAAAGCATGCATTCTTCCATTTGCGACTTGGGCATACCGACAGAAAGACTTCCTCCAAATTTTGCTTTGAAAACGCGGAAAGTTTTGAAATGTTAAAAAGAGCGTTTGGAGAAACGTTGGGAAGACCACAAGTTTTTGAGTGGTTTTGAAGTTCAAAAACTGTGGGACCTCGTCGAAAATGCTGACTACCCCGGGCGTCCTGTTAGATGACTGGTAGCGAACGACTTTTGACTTTGCTGGTGTCAGTGGAAAAGAAACTAATAATTCTATTAAAGATTAATTTGGATTTAACAATGTATATTACAGTGTATATTACATGTACTTTAGCATGGTTATGTCAATAAATAATGTATATATGTAGAGAAAAACCAGTAGAAAGGTGCTGTGTTGTATGGTTAAATATTGGCTTCCAGCAATAGTACAGACAAATGTGTTGCTATGGGCTCCACATTTGTGGGGTTATTACCAGACTTTTTCATAAAGCGGAATGAAACCTGATTAGCGAAATGGCCTACTTACGTTTTTGCGGTATGTGGATGAGAGATTTTACATCCACCGACTACTGCAAAAAGTAACGAGTTAAATACAATACACAGGAACAGGGAACTGAGAAACACCAATGAGATACAAGAGAAAATTAATTTCCTGGATTTAATCATAGTAAGGAGCCCAGACCACTCCCACAATACTGGAAATTTATGTATGGATGTATGCAAGGTATTACGAAAACTGTTAAAAAGGTAAAATGGTTTGGAGAATGAATATTCATAGAAAAACCCACAGGTAGGTTTGAACAAGGAGTGTTACTGAGTGAATACAAGATTCCCGGGGGGGGGGAAATGTATATATATATATATATATATATATATATATATGTATAAATACATAAACACTGCCAATTATGCGCATGAGCAGAACAACTGTGTCCCCCAATCTGTGGTGCATGTCAGCATCAGGCACAATTGCTGGATGAACTGTTGACAAGGCAGATCTACGCATCCAGTGTCTAACGCGTGTACCAAGATTTGTAGAGTGCTTTCGTAACAAATCTACGTTGTCGCAACAAATCTAATAATGACAGGCTTTTTTTTTTTAAATGATATAAATGCGCTAAGGTTAGTGCACGGTTTCAAAACATTTAGCCCCTAATAGACATTTAACACATGTTTCTGGGTTTGGTTATTTTGAATACAAATTGAGATTTTATACACTTATACCTAGAAGTACCCCCTTGCTGTATTAACAGTTGTGAAATCTATAACAATATCCTGTACAAGTCATCATATATATTTGGCTGCTCAACAGTTGTGAAATCTATAACAATATCCTGTACAAGTCGTCATATATATTTGGCTGCTCACAACACCCCGTTAAACAATGCAACAACCCAAGTAAACCCCTGCTGCATAATGTGTGTTGTTTAAACATCAGACTCAAAATATGTTGTTATAAGAAGAGAATGCAAACGTCTGATTCTGTTTAGTCAGCTTTTGTTCAGATTCGACAATGCCAGCTCATGGACTGCAAGGTTGCGATAAGCAATTACACTGAACGGAGGTTGGTTCGTGTCTCCTGTTAATTGTTAGGCAACCTATTGGAAATCCTTTTCTTAACGTTTTGCAACTTTAAATAAACTAGTGAAATTATTTAGATTGACTTCATGTTTATAAATTGTTTTGTGTGTGATATTTAGGTTTACACTGAAAGAGTCCGCACGATAGGTTTTGGTAATTATTGTTTGCATTTTGTGGTTATTCTTTCTAATGCCTGGTGTACTATGTAGGTAAACAGACCGCTTTCATGTTACTGTGGTTAATTTCACTGGCATTAATGTTTGCTTATATTGTGGTAGCTCTCTTGTCTTAATCAGACCATGTTCAACATTCCGTGTGGCTTATAAGGTAACTTTCACAGTATATATATATATATATACAGTAAAACCTGTGTAACTTGACCACCGACGGTTCCTGAAAAAGTGGTCAACATAAGCAAGTGGTCAACTTACACAAATGTGTCCCAAAATAACTTTTATACTCGTATTTTA
>Ga0123355_10004737_pt1 | contig 19786 bp, 7 predicted proteins | sample TergutEmb28metaG_3_FD_89872 | JGI IMG/M metagenome (GOLD analysis project Ga0123355, IMG submission 89872) | Embiratermes neotenicus P1 segment gut microbial communities from Petit-Saut dam, French Guiana - Emb289 P1 | ecosystem: Host-associated > Arthropoda: Insects > Digestive system > Gut ...
GAAAGTAGAATGAAAAACTGACGATCTTTACACTATTATACTGAAAATATATTATACAGTACACTTTATACTATTAAACTGAAAATATGTACACAACGTTTTTACTATCGTTCTTCCAAATTTTCAAAGTGTATTCAAGGTAAGTCTCCTCTTCTTCAGTAGCTGGCCTCTGTCTCTTTGCTAAAGGAGAAGTCAAAAATCTGTCCAAAGTTTATTGAACTTCTCTTTTTTTCAGAATGTTTTTAAAGTGATTCAGACACTTGTCTTCAAGCAAGGCACAAAATCTGTTCATTTCAGCTCCTGGAATGGCCGACCGTTCACGTTTGCTGCTTTATGTTAGCGCGCGCATCCACTAAAGCATTCGTTAGCCGAATCCATATTCAATAGCCGAGTCCTAAAAACAGCGAAAAAAACTTCGTTAGCCGAAAAATTCGTTAGCAGGGTCACACGTTAGCCGAGGTATCAGTGTATTACGTAGCCTACAACAAAATTTCTATTAAAATTAGATCTTATTCCTTATATTAAAGATAATTTTTATACGATTTCATGTTGATTCGTGATAAAATGTGTGTCAAAAATATACCCAACTCTATTTACAGGATATGAAATATTACTAACAATGTAATCAGAACCCATACATAAAACATGTTTTATAACTCTTAAGATATAATCCTCCCTTTTCCAAAAGCAGAGATAGACCCATAACAGATTCTTCATGAACAAATCGTATCGAGATTTGATGTCAAAATTGTTTATTTGTAAAACGTTTATCTGAAAGTTCTTAGACATTTGACAGATATATTCTATTTTTAACACACATCAGGTTGTGCAATTTTAAGATGATAATGTGTATATGGCGAAAGTTCGTCTGTGTCTAATGGCAGCTAGTGGAGTAATATTTCACATCGTATAATAAACCAAATTTGTATCAGTCAAAGCACAGCTATATTTAGACACATTAACCCTGTTGTCTAAATACAGTTGTATTTTGCTGATAAAAATTTTGTATTTTATACTATTGTAACACAATGGAATGTCGCATACAAAGAATATTTCGCCTATCCTCTAGATAGAGCTGTATGCGTTTTCGACAAGTATTACATAAGATATCAACATGAAATTATATAAAAAAGTATTTTTAAATTTAAGGAATAAGATCTCATTTTATTAGGAACTTTGTTATACTTAATTTTCTCAAAGCATTTTGTACTGTGATGCCTGATAGTGGTCTTATTTAGGTCGAAACATGCTGTAACGCCTGACAATATTTATGTCGTGAACGACGGTCTATATATTATATTCTTACACAAGTGTCACACGGAACTTTACAAACGCTAGGCAGTCTTCTCTGCCTTAGTGGTTACCGGACAGGTTGCGTTCGAAACTCGTCAGGAGCTATTCTGAGGAATTCTGATTTTTCTTATTCTTTTCAAGCAATGGTGGGAGTGTACCTTAAAATATGAAACAGATAGTTCTTTCAATTTCTACTGACTAATTACGAATAGCTTAACCAATCAGTCAACACCACAATCAGTAGTTCAAGTGGCGTTATTAAATATTTTCGTACTGAGTTTCTCTGTTGACTAATTTTAATACAATCGGTTACAAAGACTACAAGTTTGATAACGATGAAATCAGAAATGGATTCTTGGTACGAGCAGACATTTTTCCATTACTCAGAGCGCAAAGACCGCTCTGGGGATCCATATACAATCCGATCCAGTGAGATTCTTTCCTACAGCACATAACTTCTGGGGCATATAGCAGACCAAATCTGCGAACGCGTAGCGCTATACAGAGGCCACTGTTAGTAGTCACGTGGATGTTTTGGGACGATGGTGTCCCGATGGTTCTACCTTTCTGCCCACCGCTGTATTGCTCTCGAACTGATTTTGGTCATGCCAAAGCGCGTTGTTCCTAGCAAATTTTACCACTCGACTACAGTTACCAAAATAGGTTAAAGTTGTCTAATATTACAATTGTTTCTAATAGGATCTACCGCCGTATCTCTCTTGTACGCTTCGACAGTATAATTATGATTATCAGATCTGGTATTAGATGCACGGTCACGTCATGTGTAATGACTGGATTTTTGGACGACTTTTGATTTACGAAAATTTAATTTTTGTGGTTGGAGAGATTTTTTGCATGCTATTCCTTTGCTTGTATTTAGTCGTTTCAACATATCCATTATTTGCATAAGTTGCTAGCAATAACGATAAAATTGGCGCATCATACGTGCGAATTCACAACGTAACAATACAGTTTAGGTTTAAATCAAATACAGTGAATTCCTCATTTGGAGCGCTCTGTTGCCTCCAAATTTTTGGTGCCCTATATTAAGCTACCCCATTACACCTGCACAGACCCTTAGGATTGCAGGAGGTTGAGGGTTCCATAATTTCTAGACAATCGGCATAGTGCCCTATACTTTCAGTCTACACTGGGGCTGCTACTTTCGGTGTGTTTGGAAATGATTAAACTCACTTGCAGTAAGTCTAAATGTGTTTTGGAAAGTTTATTTTTGTCCTACTTGCCGGGTACTAGCAAAGTGGCATCTACTAGCTGAAACGCAACAAATTCAGGACTAGGCCATCTTCTGTTCCAGTTTGCGTTGAGTAAGAAGAAGAAGAAGAAGAAGAAGAAGAAGAAGAAGAAGAAGAAGACGACGACGACGAAGAAGAAGAAGAAGAAGAAGAAGACGACGACGAAGAAGACGAAGAAGAAGAAGAAGAAGAAGACGAAGAAGACGAAGAAGAAGAAGAAGAAGAAGAAGAAGAAGAAGAAGAAGAAGAAGAAGAAGAAGAAGAAGAAGAAGAAGAAGATTCTGAATTTCATTCTCATGAAAAATCCATGTGCCCTAGCAGAGAGCTAAATTCCTTTAAGTAGGCAGGGTTCTAATCTATCGACATTAGTGCCTTATAATTTGCCCACAGTCTTTCCTAGTGAATCAAGAGCACCCACTTCAAACACACCCGGATTTTCATCAAGCAGACAAGTCCATATCGCAAATCTGTGTCCTTTGCCTTCAACTTCAGAACAAGTCAAACACTATCTTAGTTTTTCTACAGTCGGTTCGGAGAAGATCATAAACGCCTTTCCGCACTGGGCGGAATTGGTGAAAAGAAGAGAGAACAATAGTACTGACACAGGAATAACTGTCGTAAGTCCCTTTGTAAGAATTACTACAAAACTAAAGGGAAACAACAAAAGAGAAAACCCTATCGCTAGAAGAATTACACCTAACAAATTCATAGTGAAAACAAGGAAAAGGGTTAAGAAACCATCTCTTTTAATATCATGAACCTTAGCTATTTCTTCGGAGTGAGAAGAAGACGATTGATGGGCAATAAAAAGAAGGGATGAAGCTGGCGTCCAGTGTTCATACTATGCTGGATTCTTCCCTGAAAATCACGACGAGGAAGAATATCTAACGTGGAAAAACACTGTTTGTGCGGACTGACAAGTGCCTTCGTATGTAGCATGTGTCTGTGATGACAAATCGCTGTTTACTACTACCGCTAAACGTGCTAAAAACACCTTTTTTTTGTAATTGTAGTTAATAAACGTTCTTTTTTGGATTTCCTGAATCACTTGATTCTATTAAATGTGAGAGACCTTTAGTACCCGGTAATAGGAACCACTCCGTATTACCTGCCGATTTACCTGTTTCGCAACATTGTGATTATCTCCATGGTGAATTATGTTCACGAACTAATGACTACTGTGATTAGTTCACACTAGTAAAGCTTCGTAAATAAGCTACAAGTTGTTTCGTTGTTATAGACTGCATCGTCACAGTAACAAAAAAAAAAAGCTATCCCATATTAGACGATTTTACCCTGTCCATGGAGAAAAAGGACAGACCACTAGATCGAGAGTCAACAGAAGATGAGTGTCATTGTGCTGCAGTGCGTTAAATCGCGTGCACTTTTAAGTGGGTAACAAAGATCACATCCTGAAAATATAGGTCGTATTTTCCACCGAAACCTACTATATTACGCAGTGTTGTAACTTAGAACACGACAATAGCCCATGAATTTGCATCGTCATGAAAACATCACATCTTAAATTACAGTATTATCTGTTGAACGTGTTCTTCATTCAAAGGCCCACAAAAAGCGATACTGGGAGGTGAATTTTAAGAAGCGGTACCAGCTGATAGGTTTGTGTGTTATCTAAAGAACTGGTATCAAATACAGCAGATACGTAAGTCAGAAACGTGCATTGCCTCAATTGTTGAATTTTATCTCTGTACAAATCATTTAGTATTTTCAAAGACAGCCGTATAAACATCATCAGTTCTTATAATGAAATTCAACGAGATGCACTATTTCTCAGATTTATTTGATAAAGTACTCTACATGTTTCGGACAAGTCCATTGTCCATCATCAGGGGTATCTCAACAATGTATACACGCAATACGTATTGGTCATGCTAGTTCTGTTGGCGTCTGCTAGCACACGCCAACAGAACTAGCATGACAAATACCTATTGCGTGTATACATTGTTGATATACTCCTGGTGATGGACAGTGGACTTGTCCGAAACATGTAGAGTATTTTATCAAATAAATCTGAGAAATAGTGCATCTCGTTGACTTTCATTATAAGAATACATCAATATGCACGGTCCTCTGGATGTCAAACATCATCAACTATTCCGTTTGCGTTGTATGTGGTGTACCGAAAACCGTTTGAAGCCAATCAAGTGGCTGATAACATTAAAACACAGCCGAACTTCGTGACCAGCTATTTTTATACTTCGCAGAGCAGAGAGAAAATTCAACTGTGATTATAAATAAAATAAGGAGATGTCCAGAATCCAAGCTTATGGAGCAAGGCGATTGTTTCCGTGAGGTAAAAACTAGAGCTTGGAATAACTCAGCAATGGAATGGAGAGTAAATCCTAAAGAAGCTGAAAAAATCTGAAAAGAAGATCATGATAAAGAGTGGAGAGATAAAAAGAGAGTAAAATGATCCGATACGAAAAGAGCTCTACACAAAATGGAGCCAGCAGACGTAATGAGTACTACAGCATAAATTCGTGTGTTGTATCAGACAACAATGCGTCTCATTACACACCTCACTTAAACGTCAATATGCTGTAAAATGATAATGCGTGGACTCTTTTACGAAAATAAACCCAAGTTCTCTAACGAACTTCATAACATTCTGATTAATCCATTCTAAATGACAGAGCTAGCCAGAACTGCTATAAAACCAAAGTCCCCAGCTACACTTCCCATATACATTTCTGTGCACAACTGACAGAAGTATAGAATTCGACTACAAATTTTCCAAACACAAATACAATTATTTACGTCTTCACCTCATTTATAAATTCTGACACATTGAGGAAATTGTTGTCATTGTAGGAATGATACCGCATAGTCTAGAAGATATGTACGCACGTTTTACAGAATATCCTGCCTATATCTACAGCAGAAATGTTTCTGAGCAGCCTACTATCTGCGTCTTCAGGAATGAATACAGAGGCGGCAGGTTTCTCCGAAACGTTAGTACCTTATAAATCAAGCACAAGTTATTATCTACAAGAACACACGTCACATCCTATAGAACCACAGTCACAGTAGTCACCTTCAATAACAGTGTCCGTAACATTGCCGATAAAAGAAGTCACAAAATCCAAATACTGCAACGATAATTGCTAGGGACTTTATTTCTGATTTCCTGCGTCATGAACGGTCTCATGACCACCTGTGACGCCCTAATCTAATTGGTCTCTGAACAAGAATTTCTTTCCCTTCTCTTCTATACTCTTCTTCGTTTATGGAACAGCATCACTTTATATGCCCATTTATATAGTTTCGGTTATAGAGAGTAATGAATTTTGAACTGTTTTTAAGGATGTCACGGTGAATAATTTCGAGGTATTATACAACAACAGCTTGCAAAAACCTGAGAAAAATTTCAGGCTACCGAGAGCCTAACCGAGAATCTCCCAAACAGAAAACAGGAAATGTTAACCCTTTAAGCAGACTCCAGTTGATGTGTGACTCCAACTGTGTGTATGTGGAGCTATATAAGGCCCAGATCATGTGGAATGAGTAACAGGCGGACTCCCCAATAATAATTGCCTGCTCTCACGCCAAGCCTCGCGAGTGATCCTCACCGCATCAGGAGTGAGATTATGGGCTTGGCCAGGTTCACGTTCAAACACAACGACTTAAAATATTAGGTAGTTCAACTCAGTGTTGTTTAATGTTTGCGCCATTTGCTGCTGATCAATGAATGTGAGTAGATTTTGGCAACAGCAGCTGTTCCTACTCTTACATTAAATCGTTAATTACACTCCTCAACGTTCACATTAACTATACTTTCTTCTGCTGGGTCACAGATTAGATATAATGACTTCCTGTCAAAGAGAGCATAGTTTCTTACATGCCAATAAATATAATTCCTATGTTTCGCCCCTTCGGTATTTATCTGTACGTCCTTCTCCTCTACCCTCCTTTGGCTCTTTCTTCTGATTCTTTAGAACCGTGCACTCTTTTTCCTCCCACCTTCATCCCTCGTCTTACTACCTCTCTCACCGTATTTCCCTCCTCCATATACTGCTCTTTATTTATTTTGTAATCCATTTCTTGCTCTGCTGATCACTCTTCTCTTTTGCACTCTTCCTTCGCTTCTCTTTATTATCCTTCCTCTCTTCTATCTCATCACCCACTCCGCACTGTTCCTACTATGTCTTCTCTTCATAATTTTTCATTTCTCGTATGCTCAATCCCATTCCTCCGTAACATCCACACTCTTGCCAGTTCTTATATTTCTCACATGTCCTGTCCAATTTTGTCTGTGTCTCTTCGTCCTCCTCCTCCTTCTCCTCCTTCTTCTCCTTCTCCTTCTCCTCCTCCTTTTCCTCCTCCTCCTTCTCCTCCTTCTCTTTCTACTTCTCCTCCTTCCTCTTCTCCTTTTCTTTCTCCTTCTTCTTCTTATTCTTCTTCCCAATTCACTCAAATTCGTGCTAGGATTTTCGTGACAGCCCGTTGGCTCTCAACTTTTGGTTCCACTGACCGATAAAACAGCAGTAGCTTTCCTGAAGACAAATCTCCTGTTGTTTTACATAGCAAACCCTTGCACCGTACAAACAATAATACTCATACACGATTACTTAATGAACGTCTAAACGTGTTAATAAACAATATAGCTAACCTGTAAATGTACGAGTATAACCCGTAACTTCCTGTTTATCCTAACCACTCCCAACTTATCAACCTTCTCCTTCACAGATATCTACTGCTTCGAGAACGAGGACCTGTAGGTATCCCTACATTAACTGATGATGGAGTGCATGGTAGGTGGTGGACTTTGTGGGATGGTTACCCCTTAGTTCCAAATACCTAGTTATGTGGCAAGACGAGCGCCAATCTAAGGAAAATTCAGCCTGGTGTTTTACAATAGGTGCACTGTCGGGTGAAAAATGCTAACCACGAATTGGTACTCCAATTAATGCTGTTATTTGCTTACTACATGCACTTTGTCATTCTCACTCTAGCAAAATGTATATTGTTATTTATTTATTTTGTTTAATTTGTGGCTGTTGCAAAGATGTTACGGATTATTACCACAATGTATACTGCATGATTTTTCCACTTAAATTCACGTAAATAATTTACTGATGATTAATTCTACCATCCAATACTCCCTTATTTAAAAGGAATCTTGTGTAAATTTAAGAAAATTTATTACATCATATTAATTTTCTTTGGAAACTCTTGCGGTTTGCCCACGCGCCAAATTACTTCAAAAAAACATCCAAAATCAAAATCCATTTGATAAAACCTGCTGATTTACGTACACACTGGCAGGTAGGATGAAGTACGTTCCTCCGAAATTTTGATACCCGTCTGCCACTTTACAGCACGGTGTTACAGTTCATAACGTTAAAATACGAATCTTTACCGTACTGCAAACCTGAAATCCTGTGTACAGTTCTTTAGATGCTTTAGCGTATGTAAGGTTTTATTAAACAGTAGAAGCAACTATCTATTCTTCGCTCCGATATGGCTACTTTACTTGTCAAAATCACAATATATGAGGGTTAAAACTTTAAAGAAGGAACTGACTAACACTCAAGGAATTGAAGTATATGCTTAGTCATGTCAGCGTGATTAAGAAAGAATGAGAAGCATGACTTGAATTAAATCCAAAGGCTGTAACTCAATAAGCACACTGCATTAACAGCCTTCACTGGCCTAAAAGGCAAACTTACTAGTATATAAAAGATCTGTACGGCAGGAAACCGGAAACAGCTATAAACAGACACAAAATTTCATTGTGTATAGACTTACAGGAAGCAAGAGACTTGTGAAAGTCTGCAATTAAAAAACAATCTGTTTCGATGTGGTTTGCGATATCCTACTAAGAGGTAGAATAAGAAAATAACACAGATCCTTCGCTTGACACAGTGTCAGTCTGACAGCTCACTGACCATCAGTATTCACAGCAGTGCCTCTGCCGGCAGAGGACAAGTTACCCACAAAGTAAGCTACGGCATAATTTGGACTACATGTTTCGGATATGTTTTCCAAATACAGGCTGTCTGCCTCGCTGTCTGCATGCTAACCACTTATAACAGAAAACAAGTATAATTAATGCATTCCCATGATAAACATACTTACTCTGGATCGTCTCCAGACGTCTATTATTTTCAAGGCCGAAGTTTCGCTGTAGAGCGATCAAACCTTCCCACAGTAAGATGAAGATAACTGTTACAAACCTCACACAGGCGGACCCCTGTGTCCGCGGGTAATACGTCCCAAGACCGAACGCTATATATAACGTGACATAATGTGACATTTGTGTAACATGTATAAATACGGTAAAGTTTAATTTATAAATTACGCAAAATAAGACATTGCCAACATTAAATAAAGTAATAATAAAGTGTAACAAAGAGGGGTACCCTCTTTCTATTAATATCTTCCATCCAGAAATTTAAGGTTTTTCCACCTTCATTAACACTTTATCACGCGCTATAGCAGTAACTTTTGCAGTTTGAGGTGCAACAAAAAACTAGCACGATTTTTTTTTTGTTCTTTATCACTTCACGAATAGAAGATTCGTTCTTGCCACACAACTTGGCAATATCCACACACTCTTTTTTATTTCAATCATAACCAGAATTTTCACTTTCTCACTAATGGAAAGGATATCACGGGTTCTCTTAGGCTTAGAAGCACTATCAGCATCACTACTCTTACGCTTTGGGGACATTATTACAGTACATAAGGACTTTCTGAACACAAACACTACGATAACGCGGCAACTGATTCAAACAGCGAGAAAGCTAGAAGCAGAATGCTGGCAAGTTTCGGGGAAGCGTGGGTTTGGGGACAAAGGGAAATGAGTTGAGGACTGGGGACGTTTGGCCTGCTATATGTCACCATGTTACGGCCCATTCTCGCTTGGCGCGGGTTTTGAAACTTAAGAAACGTTTATTTGTTTAATTTTCCAAATTTTTTCTAGCCGCGGTAAACTGCGGATATGTTGGTCCGCCTACGTATGTTTTATAATACTTCTCTTCTCCTATCTCTCCTTAGTTGTTGTTCTCCTACTCTTCCAGTAATATTCCCTTTTCTTCTAATCTTCATAGACAAAAACACAATTAGCTGGACAGACAGGCAGACAGTTTACGTTCGGACAACTAAATTAACCTTACTCACAGAGCTGAATATTTCTCACTCCGGTATATAAAAAACAATTATATGTTAGTTAACGAAAAATAATACATGTACGATGAAATGTAAACTTTATAACGTGTTTTCCTTTTAATTCTATTTTTACCCACCTCATTTAACGCCGAGATTAAAGAAAGTGTAGAGCTACTGGGCCTCCATTCACCCTATGGACTTTCATTGCTCGTAATAGGTTGACTTAATTTTTTAATTTTTGATTATCGCGTGTCTTGTAAATATACTATAACATACAATGAAAATAGTACACTTTTAGTCAAGATAACAAGGTTGTGTGTGTGTATGTGTGTGTATATGTATGTGTATGTGTGTTTTAAATATTAAAGCTTGCCCAATGTTAACTGGATATTTAACATCCTATGCATCCACAATGCAGGAAAACCTTGCACCTTGTTCATAATTGCATTGTGTATGTATTGTACGTACACTTGTGTCCTTAATTTTCACGCGTCATTGAAAAAGACTTTTTGAGAAACGAAGAATGTAGGAGTTTTATTATAATACAGAGAGTGAAGGATTTTGACTAGATACAGTGAATGTGTTGTATGATTTTTGAAATGTTAAATTATTAAGTTAAAGATTGATTTTAAATTTCCACAAAAACAATGAAGATAAACTAAATTTTACCAGTTACAATGATGATAATGATGATATCAATAAAATGAAAGGTATAGATCAAGAGGGACAAGAGCCCAAAGGGAAACACTAGTATTTACATACGCAAAAAGTCACACTTCACAGCAACCCGCCTACTGGGGGCGTGGTCCTATCCTTATCATAATAACAAATTAGGTGTGCAATTAAACGAAAGAACTTATAAGTCGTCATCACGATAAATACGTATATACCCTAAGGCTTATGTATATTAGAAAGTTTCTCATCTCCATGTCTGCTTTCCACACGAAGTTCTGTAAAGTATGAACAGAGAAATGGAACACATAAAATCGATATGACTAGTGGCAAAGACTATGAAATTATTGCTATTGTTGCCGGTATTTTCTAAGGTCGTCATTTTGACCACCGGTTGCGAAACATGCTAAAATACGACCGAAGGGCTGCACGCGGCGAGCAAAATCGACTCGTAATTTTAATATCACAATAAGAAACGCACAACCTGCAAAAGCGTGCATCGCACGAGCCTCCTTTAATGATTGATATCGGCAGGTCTCGGAAAAGGCGCATTTTACTGCATGAAGGCTGACTTTCCTTACGTTCCACTCGAACCTTCCATCACGTTATTGGTTTCTAAACCTGTTACGTACACTTTTATGTCTTATAACATAATCTGCATAGGAAGACCAAAAATAAGAAAAACAACTGCAGAAGGAAGAAAAATAATATTGTAATCACAACAAAAAGCGCGTGCCACAGACAACGTTCGTGACATGTACTCGGGAAGTATCCATTTCGAATATCGGACAGAACGCCAGTTGCCGTGACTAAGGTTTTCCTTGATTTTACCCAGACAAATGTGGGATAGTATCTCATACTAAATTACTACCGCATCCCCAATACCCACTCCGTTTAATTATTACTAATCATTCTTTAATTCGCCTTAACATTAAAAAAGTAAGGCTGCCTTTTAACCTTCTATGAAGGCACTGAGTGAAGGTGTAAGTATAAATCAATCCATACACAACCTCGGCGCTATAAGGGCGAGTGGTCAACATCACGCTCCGACCGCGTTACCGTGGAACCCTTTGTACAGGAGCCTGGGTGGTTCTCGGAGACGATAAAGGAGGGTATGAAAACTCTCGTCCCCAACGGGTTTTGAACACCGGGCAGTCCAACCCATCTGCTAATAATTATAAACTTTTATTATATAGGTCTATGTATACACACACACACATATATATACATATACATATACATATATATATACATACATATAGGCCTATATATTGCGACCTCTGTGGAGCAGTCTAACTTGCCCACGGTTTAAATCTAACAACAACTCGAAATTCCCCTTTAGTAAAGGTCTGCGACACGTACATTTACATGACGAACAAAAATGTAATATAATCTGCTTACTAGTCCAAAGAGATGAAAGTCTTTTTGCGGACATAATGTCACAATGTGGGCAGTTCACTTCGTCGTTGTTTCGTCTTTACTTACTCAGGAAACCCTCACTGGCCAACACTCGCCCAGCCTGCCAGTTTCCCCGTGAGGATTACCTCAGAAGTAAAGCAATTTGGGAAAATCACAACTGATGCAATAAATACTTCATAGTATAAAATCCTTGGCAGGATATTCATAGAAAAGGATCTTGTGTTTCAAAACTTACATACACTTATGCACGTTGAGTTGACGGTTAAGTAATATTTCTTTACGATAAAATAAAAAGAGCAGAAGCTTGCAAGTTGATCTACAAATAATTTGGAGTCAAAAATTCGTGGACAACAACCATTTGGAAGATTGAAATGAAAGGGAGTAATATTAAGGAACGTCTTATAAAATGCATTGTTACGAGGGACGTTGGATAGATCTGACTCAGGATCTTGTCCGTCGTTTCATGTTGTCTATTCATGATCTATTAAGTTCTGGAGAAAGAATAGTAGGTCTATGTTAAATACACCGAGACAGAACTTCCGAGTCGTACGGTGATCTGAAAGCCGTATTAAAACAGCCGAACTACTATCCATCACAGAACTCAACCTGCCACTTTAAATCACTGTAAAAGGGACGTCCATACTTGAACCCAAGTCGCCGGACCGAGGGAGATATGCATATCACATTTACATATTTAGTTCAACTCAGTACGGAGAACACATAAACCTTCCTAATGTATTTCTGTGCTATTCATTTGACATGAAACTTACAACCACAGGCCTTTTACAATAATCCTTTAAAGCACAGTGGTTATTACATGTACCACTCTCTTTAATATAAAAATCATCAATTTTCCCACCCGTTGTGTTTACGGATTTCGGGTGGTTCTTAAAATGTGCTAAGGCGCAATTACTTCCCTAAATATCATAAGTAATTTGCCTTTCGTAGTTAAGCAGCAGTTTGTTTACTTTGAGGTGGGAACTGAAATTTCAAATACTCGAATATTCCATACATAAATTTCAGTCGACACATTGCCTCCAGGTTATATATTTATCAGAAAAATAAGCGTATATACCCTGAGAACCTTCAGAACAGTAAAGTTTCTGTGTCTCCCTTTCAATTGCTTCTCCAAATATCATTAGTAATTTGTCTTTCGTAATTAATCAGAAGTCTGTTTACTCTGTGGTAGGAATTTAAATTTCAAATACTCTAAAATTCCATACATAAATTTCAGGCGACACATTACCTCCAGGTTATATATTTATTAGAAAAACGAGCGTATACAAATCGGAAACCTTCAGAGCAGTAACGTATAAATGTCTCCCTTTTGAACTAATGAAGTGACTCTCACTGCAACGTCCTTCTCCGTCGTATATTTATTTTCCTTATTCTTCTTCAGGCCTTTTTCTCCGTCAAACTGACATACGAAAGCCTCGGTCTCATATTTTCCTTCAGAATTCTCTCTCTTTCCTATTTAAACGGTTAAACAAATACATCGCATAGAGAGTTTCGCTACTAGGCTATATCGTGTAAGTCGGTTGAGATCTGCTACGTTCCTGAGTTAACTACATAACGTGTATTTATGCATCGTTTGCACATGAAGACTAATAAGGTAACAAAGATCACCAGCTTATGGCATCTCCCAAACCATCCACCAAGAATGTAAGATATTAGCAGTCCACAGTATCACGAAAAAAAGTTTCGTACCTTAGTGATACACGTTGCGAAAAGGACAGTTGGACATCAGTTGCCTAGTAAAATAACAAATGACGCTTCCGAGCCTTTGGCGTTTCTTTACAGTTTTCAGCTCAGTATAATTTTTACATTACGGTAGGGTTACCGAAACTGGAGCTCGCGGACCAGCTCGGACCACCCTGAAACTTCCATTATTATTACCATCCGACATGGTGTCATATCCCACAAACGTTTTCACAAATACCCTTTTGAACGTCGAGCCTCGTACCTGTCCGATCGGTCTTTGTGCCCCTTCGTCGCTACCAAAGTGAGAATTGCTAAAAGCGACTTCATAAAGTGTGGCACTGGCCAGTTATACTAAAATTCATAGACGCACTGCTCCCTTCTCTCGAAAACTATATTTGTTTTTGAACACATCTACAGCGCAACTCATAACGTATTTACCGAAGTGAAGACCGCTTCTTGTAAAAGTTGTAGGTACAAATAAGCACAAGTTCCATATAGATATACATTTTTAGTAAGGCTTACCTCTCCTCAAGATTGTTAAACACGTTACGCTTAGGACATGCCATCTCATGAAAAGGAACGGTTCCACGAATTTTGCCACTGCTCTTTGTTTTTGCATATTTCATACTATTTATATGAGAAAAACAAAAGGTAGGTTCATGAATTGAAAATGTAGATGCAGCAGGACAGAGAAGGCGCCAGCACTAATGCGTTATGAATACATTTGGTAACTCGGTTACTTCGGTGTATCCATTTATGTAAATCAGAAGGTCAGCCTTCTCAACATAAACTTGGACTACTACCGCTGCTGAAAAGAGAAATTAGAACCTCAAAATAAACTTGAAGTGACAATACATATGTGCTCCTTCACTCCTTGGCTCTTATGTCTCATTATTTCATATTTTATTCTACAATAAGCTTCATATATTTGACAGGCCAAGTACACAGGTAGTTGCCATTTAACTACCCCATACACATTCACGACGTAGTGCTTAATTAATCACAGAGACAAAATTACCTTGAAATCCACTTATAAATTTATTCAGTTAATAAACATGAGACCCACCGCCTTCGATCGCATCTGTTCTCAGATCTGTACCTCATATCTTTTGCTTACCTACTGCCTGCTATGAATACTAAAATTCAAAATAATATTCACCCGTATGAAAGTTATTCCCCTTAACCACTTTCATTAAATAAACCGTAAGTGGAAAATGTACAAGGCGTTTCGCTGCAGTAAAACCTTCCTGAAAGCATAAAAAAGTTAAAAGTGTCTACAGTACTCACAAAGTGACATGAATACCTTCAGCTTAACCCTTCAGCTCACACTGCTAATTATATGTGCCACGTGTTCTAACAATTAATAGTGTGCGGTGGTTCCACACGTGTAAATTTTTGTGTTCCGTATGATTCTCAGAAAAAAAAAAAGTGTTGGAAGTAACCAGTCCAATTACGTAAAAAAATACAGTATATTCTGGGTGATGTAGGAAATGCATTTTTGGTATTCCTTCCATAAAATACATGTTTTATGGAGTTAATGATGAGTGACGAGAGACAGTAGCCACCGTCCGCTAAATATACATAAAAGATCAGTTACCGTTTGTTACCAGTAACAAACTTCCTGCTTCAAAAAATGTGTAAACGCTTTGCAATACCTACAAACTTTATAACAATACACAGAAAGCATAGATACGAATGATCCATTGAACACCACGTCCAATTTTATTACACTATTTTATATCTCAATGAATATTTAACTAATATACTTTATTTCCGAAAACATTCTGCAAGTTATTAACTACATTACGAGACGGGGCGCCTTGTAGACTGATAGAAATAAACAGAAATTTTAAGGAAACCTGGTTTCTTTGTACCCTGCTGATAGAAAGAACAAGTTCCTCTGAAACGTCCTTAGGTATCCATCAGATTACATGGCATCACATCCCAAAACACATCTTCGTAGTCACCATCTTAAGTACCCAAAATGTTATCACGGATGTATTCTACATTTACCGAATGCACAAATAAACTGTCTTGACCCACTTTATGTGTATGAGTTGCCACGTTATCAAGAATAACGAACACGCTGGATCAGCTACAAGCACAAAGACCTACTGGCGCCTTTGCATACGTTCTTTGTGTGAGATTCAGTGTTTGTGACCGGAAATTGTATAATTTGCTGGAGGTGGTTACATTTATCCACGAAAACATCTATCGAGGAAGAAGTCTGAGTCATGACTTACATAAAATACGAAAATAGTGGTATGAGGAACATGCGAAAACGTGAGCGCTGTCTTCTGAACAGACAAACGTATTTTCGACCGACCAAATCGCAGATCTGAACTTTAACTGCGCAAGCAGTCTGGTCGTTCTTTAGCACTGCATTTCAGTTAGTGTCAAAGAAAGAGAAATTGATGACAAAAGACGCGTGGGAGGTTCTGCGTAACAGGGGTATCCACAAATTAACTAATTCCAAAGAGCCCAGCGCAAAGCAACTCAAGAGATTTCTGACATTAATTCACGCAGAAGATACATCCCGTTTCAAAATATCACGAAAGTGGTCTCTCGTCCGAGCATAATGAATGCAGTCCACACCCTTCAACTCTGTACCCTTGCAAAGGTAAAACCGTTGCATCTCAGCTAACAGCTCTACGAGGAGATGCTGATAAGTCATTAGCCCGACCAGGAAGGAAACAAGCTACAGCGACCAAACTCGGGATTTATTCAACATACTCCTCACGAAGCTCAATACACTTCTTAGCCCGTTGCTCTAACTTTTGCAAGCAACTCACAAAAAAAAACCAGAAGGCTGTCCGTCCAACCAGGTTTCCGCGGCAGCAATGACCTCCGCGTCGGACGAAAAACGGCGACCTTTCACTCGTTTTTTCAGTCCAGGGAACAGGTGGTAGTCCGACGGGGCCAGATCCGGAGAATAGGGTGGTTGATCAAGACATTGGAAGCCGAGTTTCTTCTGGGTTGCAAGTGACCGGTGAGCCGGGGTATTGTCGTGCAACAACAAGACCCCCTTGGTGATCTTCCAGCGGAATTTTCCTTCAAAATGTCCTCCAATTGCACCAGCAGAGATAAGTAATACTCCGAGTTGATAGTTTGGCACTTTGGAAGATAATCAATGAGGAGGATGCCGTCTTGATCCTAAAAATCGAGGCGAGAACTTTTCCAGCGGATTTCTGGGGTGGGCGGGGTGGGCCGTTATGACGCCACTCCATTGATTGTTGCTTTGCCTTCGGGTCATAGTGATATAACCAGGTTTCATCCATGATCACCAATCGCAACAGGAAATGTTTGGATCGCGCCGAAAAAATTCCAAAAGTTGTTCAGACGACTGGCACCGTTGACGTTTTTGATCCACGTTCAGGCATTTCGGGACCCAATTCGCGGAGAGCTTCCGCATGTCCAAATCTTCATTAATGATGGATCCAACCCGCTCGCGTGAGATGCTCAGTTGCTCAGCTATTGATTCAGCCGAAATCCGGCGGTCTTTCAAGATTAACTCGTGAATTTGATCAATAATCTTCGGGGTGGTCACTGTTTTGGGTCGTCCAGGACGAGGCGCATCACAGGTGGAAAAATCAACACATTTGAACTGGGCCACCCAGTTTTTGACCGTGGTATATAATGATGCATGTTCCCCTAATATTTCTGTGAGAATGGTTTGAATTTCCTTCGAGCCTTGCCTTGCAGGAAAAAAGAAACTTGATGACAGTTCGCGTCTCCATGTTGTTAAAATCGTGCACGTCTCCTGACATGCTTCCTATCAGCCTCTGTAACAAGAAAAGACTTTCAATTCGGCACATGAGCAGACCCCTCATTCCAACGACATTGTCGATTCGTCCTACGACATCAGGAAGTTGGTTGGGCTAAGGACTTATCAGCACCCCCTCGTATGGTATAAAATATTTAGGACTGGAGCTAGAGCTCCAAATGTCCAAATCGCGGCACTCAACGGTCGTGAGTTGTTTCACACTCTGTTTCTATATAGAAAAGAACGCCAGCACTAGATGACAAATTTTCTATGGAGGAAAAGTTCTCTGCCGAAAATCGAAAGCATATTCTTCCGTCTTCCATCCTGCAGCTTAGCCACTGAGTAATCTCGTCCCTCTTCTGTCTAGAAGTTATTTAACTGGTCTAACTTCCTCGGTTCGCACATGCTATAATTATGTCCATCCTCTACTACTTATGCTAAATTGTATTTTTCTAATAATATCTGACGCAACCATTGCTTGATAAAAGTTCTGTCTGCCTAAGTCATTAGCATTAGTGGCGCCCCACAACCGTGAGTGTACAAAACTTCAGAAGTCTCAGTCTTCTCAAACGGCATCCGCACACTTCTCGGCTAACAGCGTATCTCTATCAGATATTTCAGATACAGCAACGACAATCTTCGCAACATTTTTCATAGCCAATGGAACACAAGTCGCAGGTTTGTGTATTGTAGGCACTGTGCTTCAAATGTTTATCTTGAGATGCATAAACCTGGAGACACAGTATTCAAAATTACATTCAGTATTCCAGGCAGATGTTGTGATATCCTGAAATAGACCGCGACTTTTTATGTCACATTTTCCTTCTGTTGTCCAGCAGTTTTCGACATTAGACTGTGCTATGAATCTGCGTTGTAGCCTAATAAGTGGATACCGCCACCTAGGAGGAACATGTTTGCATATTGAGCTTTAAACATAGAGGAAAGATATTCCCCCGAAACACTAGAGCCTAGCTACCACGCTGCAGATATTTGGCGTAAGTGATTTGAGGTTTCCGTCGCGGTTCTGCTGAGGTTTTCACTCTTCTGGGACTTCTTCTTCTTCTTCCACCCTTGAACATGGAAACTATAAGCTGTGCAGAAATGCCGGTAACCAATTACCAACCTGCCCCAAGGAACATCTCAGAAGGGCGAAGACCCCAAGATGGTATAAGACAAGAATAAAATACGCATGATTCCTCGGCGACATAATAGCCATAAATTTTACATTAGTTTGGACAGTCGTGATGCTCTCTCTGTCTCTCTCTGTCTCTCTGTCTGTCCATTACCATAACTCGTGGCCACACTCATTTATGCGAGACGTGATGTCACTAGTGTGATAAAGACAATAACGGCGTGAAACTTAGACGTAAAACATGAGTATTGAAAAAGCTATCACATGTACTGGAAACAATTAGAAATTTCTTACCAAAATCTCCTTTCGAGGCTCTTTGTGAAAGTGACGGAGGCATAATCTTAATAAGAAATCTCAAAGAAATAAAAAGCAATAAAAAAATTCAGTCTTCTGTGGAACAAGAAACGAGGAGTCACAGCAGATTCTAAAACAGAATGTCGGCAGCTTCTTCGTTTCGTTCCATTTGAATTGTAAGGAGGAAGACAATGAAAGCAATATTCTGCCTGAAGTTCTCTAAAATTCTGGACTGTTACGTGATCAGTAAGGACAGTAAGTTACATTACTAGATGTTTGTTTTCTTTACTGTACAGAAGGTCTTTATTACTGAAGAAATCTTCAATATTAGTATAAATGTTTTGACTAATTTGAAACATGCAGCTTAGTCAGTATTACAATCTTCCGGTATTGGAAGTCGTGTATTGAGGTACTGAGGTACTGAGGTATTGAGGTATGTTATCAAACAACCATTCAGATAAAACTGCTGCCTTGATATTCAGGGTCGAAATCATGCGACTCTGACGAGAAGGGTACCACGTTCATTCGAAATGTTCATGGTATACATAAAGTCACATCCAAGAGATCCCTAAACTTAACGCTCACAGCAGTGACAATCTCAGATCTTATGTTCTGAACCCTTACTATTTTGTGTTGTTTGAAGTACATATAAGACATGAAACATTAAATGATTCGAAAACTCTTTCCCTTCATCTTCCCATTCGCGTAAGTTTCATACGCAAAACTACGCAACGGAAAATAGAAACCAGGACGGAAAAAGCAGAAATCAAATTTATTCTGTGAGTGACAGAATGAACAACACAACAACGAAGTCCAAATCAAGAAACCGTGAGATGAACTTTGAACACAAAAACTTAACACTTTCATTGCTACAGAAAATGTCGTTAGAAAAAAAAACATGCAAAATAAGAAATAAATATTTACAATGAATCTCGTCGTTGCACCGTCCATTTCCTAAAATCACTTCAACTATTAACCAACAAATGCACCTATGTAATTTTCACTTAAAACACTTTAATACACTTAAAACCACTCCGACATGTTTCGATCTTTTCAGATCATCATCAGGGAGTTTCGTCGTTCTTTGCTAAAGTTATTACATATTCACGATTTAGTTCGTTTTTGTAA
>Ga0123355_10004738_pt1 | contig 19783 bp, 19 predicted proteins | sample TergutEmb28metaG_3_FD_89872 | JGI IMG/M metagenome (GOLD analysis project Ga0123355, IMG submission 89872) | Embiratermes neotenicus P1 segment gut microbial communities from Petit-Saut dam, French Guiana - Emb289 P1 | ecosystem: Host-associated > Arthropoda: Insects > Digestive system > Gut ...
ATTGGTACTCTATTAGCAAACGGCACCTTCCTAAATACTATCATCAGCACCATTAGGGCAATTGTGACGGCTAATAAAATAATGGACTGAATTTGTGAAGGTGAAAGTGCAAATGCTTGCGCGCGCGGGTCACCGCGAGCAAATTCTATCGCAAATCGCCATATTGCATAACCGCCGCCTAATACAAAGAGCGTGTATTTTTCTTTGTTAAAGCGTACAATCATCAGTATCATAATAATGGCTAAAATAAACGAAAAGATTGCTTCAAAAAGATTGACGGGTAATGCGGTCCTTGTACCTATTGTACCGCCCCTTGTTACAAAATTAAACATAACATCCCAACCTGTGTTAGTTGTTATTCCCCAGCAGCAGCCTGCAAAAAAACAGCCCATGCGTCCAATAGCCAGCGCCATTATTACACCGGGAGCGCAATAGCTTGAAACTTTCCAAAAATCCTTTTTGGCATTTTGCGGGGCACAAATTACAGTCAATACAACAAAAAAAGTTACACCCAAAACCAATCCGCCCATAAAGGTTAAATCTGTGCCTACTTCAAATTGGGTGTTGTTGACAGAAGCCTCTACCGCGCGGTAAATTTGTTGAAATGCCCACGCGCCAAAAAGCCCTATCACAGTTGAAATCACCATAATGATAAAATAAAAATAATAGGTCTTTTCAGGCACCTTAAAGCGCTTGCACAAAAACCACATAATAAGCAGACCAAATGTTATGCCTAAACCTAACATCAGCCCATATGTGTTAATATTTAGTGAACCTATCGAAAATAATACAGGACGCATAAGAGCAGTGTAACATATAAAAAATAGCAGTGTCAAGTGTAAAATTGCATTTGACAAAAATCTTTGCAGCACTCGTTTTCATCGCAAATTTCTTTTTTAAAAAGACAAACTGCCAAAAAACGAATCGACGGATAATTTTCACCTTTTGGACAGCGCCACAAATACTGCCGTGTTGTCTGCGCATAGTGCTTGCAGTTTTTACATTTTTTCAAGGATTTTAAATTATTTACTATCATGCTCATTTTCTAGCTCTAACAAAAAATCACCTGATACTTCAAATAAAATCGCCAATTTCCTAATATCTTCTAAACTTGGGGTACGATAACCTTGTTCCCACCCTGCATAGCAAGTTTGCGAAACGCGAAGAATCTTTGCGACCTGCTGCTGTGTTATTTTCTTTTGAAATCTGAGGTTTTTTAGTTTTTCTGAAAGCATATTTTAATTGTAAAATAAATGGCACATTATATGTATTAACTGCGCGAAAAGCGTATATGCGTTTTGCGTAGCAAAATCCACTCTGTCTGTACCCGTCGTTGCGAGCCCTTGCAGAGATTGGCATGAGTTAAGATTAGCGGACGAAGCAATCCAGATAAGATTAGCTTAACTAAGTGGAGCTGTCTAAAAAAGGCTTTTTTGGGTACAAGCTACCTCGTAGGGGCGGTTATTAACCGCCCCTACAATATTGCAAAATTCATTAAACTTAGCAAATGTTAAATGCTCTCGCAATTGTAGGGGCGGCACTCTGCCGCCCGAAAAGTCATTAAACAAATTCGTTTAGTAACAGCGGGCGGTCAATGCCCGCCCCTACGAGGTAGCTTATACTCAAACTAACCTTATTAAAACAGCCACACATTGTTTCAACAACTAAAAAAAGACTGCTTCAACAATTCGTCAAAACAGCCTTTTTTTATTTCCTAGTGCATTTTCGCCCCCACATTACTTCTCAACTCTCAACTATCTAGTAAACCTGTCATACAGTCTAAAGAAATCTCTATCGCTTAGATTATCTCTAAAGATATGGTTGGTCATAATCAATTGCCGCGCGTCGCGGGGATTCATTCCTTCCAAGATACGGGACATTTCGTTGAATATGGCTCTGCTTCTGCCCTCTTCGCCGCCTAAGATTTGGTCTTCGCGAATACGGTTGTCTAGTTCCGTCCTATAAATGTTTGCCTCTTGAACTCTGCGGTTGACCTCTGCCGCTGCCTCTCTTTCGGCAAGCGCGTTGTTGTAAACCAAAACATCGTTGCGCCTGCGGTCATGCTCATTTTGCAGAGTGTGAATTTTGTTGGTTAGCTGCGAGGCAAACGCAACATCAAAATCCGCCAGTGCGCGTTCTCTTTGATGAACAAGCCCCGAGATTTCGTTTTCCAGCCGCTGAACCTCTCTGCCCAACGCCTCGCCTATACGCGTCATTTCTCTGGCTTGCGTTTCTTCTAAATTGCCCACACGGTTTATGGCAATGCTTGAGCGCGCCAATCCTCTGCGCAAAACATCGCTGTTGACATTTTGAAGCGCGTTAGAAAAAGATTCTTCCGTCGCTTCTCTTGCCGTTTGTGCAGCTGTGCCTGCATTTTCTTTTTGCTCTCTAAACTTTGTATCCCTTGCCTCAATGTCACGCTCGATTGCATTTACTGACGCATGGCGTTGCCCCTCTAGCATATCCCTAGCGTTTTGTTCAATTTGCTCGCGGGTAAGTTCAGTATGCTCTTTTCGTATTAATTCGGGTCCTGACCCTAAATCAATACGGTCGGGCAATTCTCGTTGGCTGTTGATGTCTGATAAAAACCTATCTAATTCTTCTAGCGCTTCGCGGTTGCGCTGGTCATGCGAACTACGATTGACAATCGAATCCACCGTATCAGACAAGTATGTAAAAAAATCTGTTTGCATTTTTTATTCTCCTTTTACTTATAAACTCTAATGTGTAGCCTAGGGGTATGCCATGCAAATACTGCTGTAACTTGCATAGAAGATTCATCTCTTTTAAACAGCGTTTCAGCTGTATCGTCGTATAAAACATACTCTTCATGATTTTGAATTATAAGTTGATGTGTCCTTGGTCCCGCATTATCCTCAAACTCAAGCTCTATCAAAACAGGCGCTGTTGTAGGTTGACTAAATGATAATGTTTCAGTTTCACCAAGCCCAATATTATCATCAAACTCTGCAATCAAAGTGTCAAACGCTGGAGCTATTACCCTGTGTTCGACATTTACTATTGTTTCTGCATCCCCCCCTGCAGCTCTAAATGTTATAGCAGCCGTATGAGTTCCTTCAGGAGCAGCGGCAGTCGGTGTAATAGTAAATGCTCTTTCAGCGCCTACGCCTATATTTGCCATATTCATCGTTACTGTAAATCTTGCTGGATTACTGTTTAATATCGGCATAGGTGTAATGGCTAATGTACCTGTGTTTTTAATATTTCCACTTTGACCTGCCGGCACAGAATCCCCTGCTACACTTTCAAAAAAAATATGCGGTCTGTCATTACTAAGCTCATAAACTCCCGATACTTCAATTACATCCACTTCCCAACTGTTGTCAAATAAACGAAACACCGCGTTGGTTGTCTCAACATGCTCGTCAGCAAAACTTGAAATACCCTCATTCCGTGTGCCTCGACTGCCTCGATTCATGCTGCGCCTGAAAATAGCACCTTGCGTATCAAGAAAAAACGAAAACACACCGTCTTTCTCGACAGCGCTTGAAATTCTTCCCTCGCCTATTAAGAGGCGGTTGCGGGTCAAATTCATAAAACTACCTCGCTTTTTTCTTCTGCTGCTTCAACCGCTGCAGTTGTTTTTTCAGGCGGTATTATTCCGCCCCTAGGGCGAGATGCTTTTGACCCCTTTGGGACTTTCGCTGCAACTACCTTTAAAGTGTGCGGAATGGTAGGCTGCGTCGGCATTTTGTGCAAAAACAATAATTTGTCTGTGCTTGCCTTGATACACACAGTAGTTTTTTCTAGTGCGGCAGTAGTTGCCTCTATTTTTTCTACCATATCCAATTTTTTTGCCAAAGTTTCAATCGTGCTGCAATATTTTTGTTCACGCTTTCTTGAATCCTTGATTAAATACGCCAGCAAAGCAACGGACAATAATGCCCAAAGTCCGTTGCCTATCGCTAAGCGTAAAATTTCTTCCCACATTTTTTTGCTCTCCTTATAATTTTTCGTTTTTTAAATTTATCTCACCCACATATCTAATCTTCTTGTTCTGGTTGCTATTCCCGCCGAGTTTCGTACATGGGCAGAAACTATTGTGCCGGCAGGATTTATTAACCTATGATAGAGATAGCTGTGTTCCGGCTCGATGATATATTCTTCCAGTGTGCCGTTATCGCGTAAAACTAACAAAAAATTGCCCATCTCCTGCACTGCTTTAACGGTATTCATATCCGGCAGCATTCTTTGCACCAAATGCTGCTGGTCACGATAAAAATAGAATAACTCTCTAAGTCCGCTTGGGTGCTTTGCCACAAAATAATCGCCGCAAAGCGTCACTTCAGACCTTTCGGAAACCAAAAAAATTTTACCGCTAAAGGCTGACACCACACAATTATAATCAGGCTGATTCTCGTCAAAGCAATGCATTAGTCCATCTAACGCACTAATCAATCTCATATTAGGAAAGGATTGAAAAAATGAATTAGCTATATCCCGCAGCCTTGTTTGAATTGACGAATCATTCCACGAATGGTGATTATTACCCATTCTTAGTCCCAAAAACTCACGATTTCTCCAAGGGAAGGCATCAAAGGAAGTATGCGACTGAACACGCATTATAGTTATAGGCGACACAAAAAATCTGTCAAAACGCGATGCTGTAGCTTGCCTAATAAACGAATAATTGTTGCCGAATTTTATTGCCGCAGACGGTCCTCTTATTACACCGGCATCGTCAATAAAGCCGCGTCTTATTAACCTAAACCCGCCGTTTTCAGGTTCGTATCTATACAGCTCAAGCCAATGCTGAAAAAGAAGAAGGATTTCATTTGCTGTCGGCATATGAACACCCCGCGCGTCATTTAAATCTAATGATGCCAAAATATCAACGCGCCCGTTTCTCTCTCCTAATAAATATGCCTGCCTTTCAGTAACAAATGCCGCCGAGTTATAGCAGGGCGAAGAAATTATTCTTGCCGTCGGGTCAAAGTCAAACAGCACGGGTCTGCCTCTTAAAAATCTTCGCGGCACATTATGAACCGCTACATCTATCAAAGTCTGCACTCCTTGTGTCGCGTTACTGCTTGCAAACACCAAAGTGCGATTTGCCCCTAGGGTTAGCTCTGGTGTAGGATTTCGTGCGATTGTACTAACGCTTTGTACAAAAGGAAAAAGAGACACTCGCAATACCGGCTCGTCATGTATAAAAACCACAACATCACGCATTATGGCAGGCAGAGCGGCATGAAAAAAATGCAGTCCGTCTGACTGAATAAGCATACCAAACGGCAAACGGTTTTGCGTCGCATGAATTGTTTGACTATATCCTATACTGCTGCCTACTTGACTCTCGCCCCAATGAGCAAACACACGGTTGCTGTCTAAACCGTTTAACCCTAAAAAAGCGCGGATTAGAGGATTTTCGTCCGAATGAATAAACGCGCAATTTTCAGTTTCAAGCGTTAAAGAAAGAAATACACTAATAACTACTTCGTACCCTGCTGTTTTTTCAACAGGATTAACCGAAGTAAGATTGATATCATCATTGCCGTTTCTTGATAATGCAAGTCCTGTAATGGTTTGACCGTTTAAATCATTTGCTTCTAAAACCGCTCTGTAGTTTGCATGCAGGTTTCCCCTGCCCAAATTACAATTATATGCAACCGGTTCAAGCGGAAAATGTCTTACTTCATGCTCTGTGTGTACACGCAAAAACCGTGCAAAAGGCTCTTGAGCAAGAAACGGCGCGATATTAAAAGGTGCAGGCGGAGTCGTTTCGTCCCCTAATTGATAACTTGTCTGTAACATAATTTTATCCTCTTTTTAAATAAATGTCGCCCTTACATGCACCCTCATATTCATACTTTTGCCGTCAATGCCTAAGGTGGGAATGCTTTGGCGTAAAAAAACCTTACCCTCGTTTTCTAATAGCAGCGTGGGGAACCGTGCGTTTTTTGTAAAAGCCACATGCTCTACTCTTATTTCGTCCTCTAGCCTTTGAGGCGAAGAAACTGAGCCTAAACCTTCGTCAACCAAAATAAAATGCAGTCTTCTGTCGCGGATAAATGCTACCACTACAGCTACAGGGTCTAAAAACACAGCAATAGAGTCTGCTCTTCCGTCACATATCCTCACCCTTCTAACCGAACCTGCTGCCAAAAAATGCACCAGCCACATATTGTTATCGTTGTCCGAGTATGCCACGAAAAAGCCGCCGTTATTGTCACTGCAAACATCTGCAACCGAACCTGTGCCTACAAAACTTTCAACAAATCTAATCGAGGCACCCCCCACCATTCCCTTATGAATCATGATTCTGTCGTCTTCTCTTGAATGAATCACCGCAACTGTTTCGCCAGATTGGTCGGCAGCAAAATTGCCGCGCGGACGAATAAGCCTGACATTTTCGCCAATCAAACACACCGTCACCATACGCAAAACTGCTCTAAAACCGCTGCTTGCCCTAAGCGTAAGCGTAGACAATTGTGTCATAGGAACAGAAACTACTATGGTGCGTTCATGCGTACCTGCCGTATCAAACGAAGTAAAACCTGCTTTTAGTCCATCAATCCACAACTGAATTTCACCCGAAAAACCTGCCTGCACCTCTGCCAAAATTTTGACTAAAAAGGTTACTCTGCCCGTCCCTTCCGCCTCGCTTACTCTAAAATCTTGCCGCGGCAAAGAATCAACATTCATTATGCTGGCATTGGGTGTTAAGGTAAAAGCTGTGTTTCGTATTCTTTGAGGACGCTGCTGCCGCAGGATATTTTCTATCTCTTCGACACGCAAATATGCCATTTTTCCAAAATCCATAACACGCTACCTCCCGCCAGACAATACCAGTGTAGGTCTTACAATTCTTGCCTCTGCCGTTTTAGCTTTCATCACAAATCCAATTTTCCGCCCGGAAACATTGACCCTAACCTGCGCCAAGCCGTTTACGGGGGTGACTGTAAATCGCTTTTTTGCTCGCTCGCTGTACACTGTCAACTCAAATTTTTCGTCCGTTTCGACAAAAAATTCTCTTACTGTTTTTGTCCGCTCAGACTCAAAATCCAGTAACCCGCTTGCCCAGCTTTTTTCTGTCGGCTCACCAAAGAGAGTTCCGCAATGCGTCATAAGCGCGGCTGTTCCTTCCTCAGTCAAAGCATAAAGTGCTCCCTTGACGCTGCTAAAGGCTTTTACGGATACACCAGCTAAAATGCTGTAAGTTCCTGTCTTAAAATCAATCGCCAAAACTGCATTATTTTTGTCACTGTTTCCGTCACTGCTTTCTAAGTCTGTATCCAATTTTAGTGCGACAAAATACTTCCCTTCATGAAAAACTGCAGTAGCGTTTTCGGAAGACTGAATCATGCTTGATATTGCAGGCAGCACCCTGTGTGTCGAAAGTCCGTCAAAACGATAAAGCCCGTCAGACGCCAAAAACATCACCATATCGCCGCAAAGAACTGCTGTTTCTGCATAGATTTTGCCAGATGATACAAACAAATTTCCAATAGCAAAATCTATTTGGTCGGCAAATGCCGTAAGGCGCGAAATGCCAAAATCACGAAAAATATAAATGTGATTAAGGTAGCTAATAACACGGTTTAATTTTCCGCGCTCGTCTAAAACTTGTATAAAGCCGCCTCTATCAAGTTCAATGTCCCAATTTGTCGGGTCTAAGTCGGACGAAAACCAAACAGCATTTCTTTCCCCTGCAACAGTACAAAACATTCTTTCGTAATGAATTACCATCGAGGTTATAAGCGGCGCGTTTGGCACAAGGTACGCATCATGCGACCCATCCCATACCACCATGCCGTCAGTTTTAGAACACATCAAAATTACATCGTCACCGTAAAGCCTGTAATTAACCGCCATAGGCGGCGACGAAAACTCTATGCCGGCTAAATAGTTTTCATTTCCGTTCCTTTGATAATAAACCTTTCCGTCCGTTCCGGAATACATCAAAATTTCTTCATCAACATTTAAATCAAAATCATGCCTTTTAAAATTCCAAATGTTTGTAACCTTTCTTGAAATCTCTAAGCACTCTTCTAAGCCGTACCCTTCTCTTAAAGCCCCTGTCGAAAACTCAAAATTATAACAAGCCTTTGCAACAACTGCTGAAAGAATGGACTTATCCGAAAAAGGATTCATGCCTGCACCAAACGACGGAATTTTTACGCGCCTTCTTGATAATGGAGCCGGCTGTAAATAATTCATAGCCACCTCCTGCGCCTGACCCGCATTTCCCTGCCTTCTCTCATGTTTCGCCTAATAGAGCCTTTAAATCTTCTGTCCCACAAAACCGCGTCATCAACAGCGCCGTTGCGCACATAAAATTCCGCTGCAATGCCGTAACCTAAATTACGGGCAGAAACCCTGTCACTCTTCCACAAAAGCACCGTATCCATGTCCTCTATTGAAGGAACAAAAGAATACTCTACCGTAAGTGTCCCGTTTCTGTCCGTTTCAATCCGGTCATGAAAGCTACGGAAATTTACTCTTACACCGTGGGTCGTAGTGACATGCTTTACCTCAACAATATCGTGATTGAAAGAAGAGAAAAGCAGTTTGTTTTTCTCTACCTCAAATTCCTCCCTTGAAATAAGAGGAATATATTCGGCGGCAACTTCATGCACCACCGCCTTGCTTGACTCGAAAAGCGTGTTTAAATCACCTCTTTCCGCATCTGATAAATTTTCGATTGCAGCGGCAGAATCGTCTTGTGCCAAAGCCAAAGCTATTGCCTCTAGCCCCAAACTCTGCGCCGCAAACTGTATACATTCTTTTATGGTCATAAAACTTTCTCCACTTTTTTCATCGCTTTTTCTACCCGTTCTCTCTCTAATTTCTTATTCTGCCTATCCATCTCGGCAAATAAATCCTTTGCTCGCTCCCCGCGGGTTCTTCTCGCGTGTCTTATAGTCCTTTCGTCTAACCTGTCAAACGGAAGAGTTAACGCTAAAGTTCCCCCGCGTTGATTTAAAGCATGAATCTCAAACTTTTTGGTTTTATAGTTACGCACCAAAAAATAATCTGAGTCGACCTCTTTTAAGCGTGAAGCAATATCATGTATATCGTGTGTTATAATTTGGTGTGTTCCTATCATAAAAACCTATTTCCTTTAGCGAGTAATTCCGGTGAGTTTGCCTTGTCCGTTTGGTCTTGAGCAAATTAAATCGCAATACTTAACCAATGTTGCGGTAAAGGTAGGGCGGTCTGCAGCTTGTCGTAAGATTTTGCCGCTTTCATTCTCTAAGTATCTCCAATCGCACAATTGGTGCATTTTGAAGGATTTTGTATTTAATAGATACATCGCACCGTCCTCAACAAATCTATCATACACTAGCGGAATACCGTTATAAGACAAAGTCCTAAAGCCGCCCTCTAATTCCATAATGTCAATGTTGCGTTTAAATTGACCCATGAATTCTTGATACGCGTATTTAACATCTGCCGCAACCGCAATAAAGTCTACTGTGCTGCCTGCAACATTTTCTAGTCTGTCGATACCTTCTTGAATAACGATTTCGTCAATTTGACCGTTAACCGCCTTTTGATAAGGTGTCAAGAAAGGGTGAGCATCTCTGCTAACCCCATATATATCGCCGCCGCCAAAAATCGCGCCAAGTCCTGTAATTTCACGGTTTCTGCTGCCTTGAACAAAAAGTGTGCTGTTTGCGGCAACTGCTGTAGATGGCGGATTTTCAAAACTTACCGTGCGGTTGTCGTGGTCAACAAAAGAAATACGCAAACCGTTATGTGTACGCGTATTACCGGAATAAATATCCACAACCAAACCCTCTACTAAAAAGTTAGGCTTTTCAATAGGATACGCATTAGTGCTTGATGCGCCGATTGTAGTAAGTAAGCCTGTTCCGTCACCATACAGCATTCTGCCCAAATTAAATCTTGATGCATCTAAAAGTCCTTGCAATTCTGCATTTAACAAATTGACAAACGCGCCTTTTGCATCATTAGAAGCCTGAATCGCTTTATCAGAAATTTCGATTTGTCCGTATAGATTTTTTAGACCTGCAACAAATTGCAAATATTTATTGCCTGCTGCCTCAGGCAAACCGTAGTCCTCGTCGCCCGCACCGATACCGCCGTTGATACCGTAGCTAACGGCTCTGCGAATTTCTTTACCCCACACATCAGTCGAGGTTTGTTCAATCTTGGTAAGCAATGGGTTAACTTTTGTATTTAAAAGTTCTGTCACTGCGCCAAGATATACTGTCTTTAAGGCATTTTCTGCCGTTTGAATTGTAACCATAATTTTTACCAATTTCCTTTAATTTTTATTTTTTATTAATTGGCTTATTTGTACTGATAAGCCATTGTTTTTGTTTAAGTAAGAGGTCTGATAATTAAAAACATTTAGCACATATTCGTCGTTGCGAGGCATTGCATACTAAATACATGAGATTTGATTTGTTGCCGAAGCAATCCAGATAAGATTGGCTTGGGTTCACATTGCATGATACGCATGGCGTATCTGGATTGCTTCGCCCGCAAAACTTATCTTGTTACAAAATCCGCAAGGGCTCGCAACGACGAATCTAGACCAACTTTAATACCTCTTACCTCTTTTTAATGCCCTTGCAGCATCAATTCCGCCAATGCTTTAGCTTCTTCCAGCGTTTTTGGTTTTTTTACGCTGCTGGCACATGGTGCGCCGCCGCCTGTAAGCATTGGGACATCACCTGTCCCTAATTTTGAGGTTAGATAATTTCTTATTACTCTTTCGGTAATTCTTTCGTCATGCGCCATTTTCTCTAAAAAATCCTCATCGCTTAAAATGCCGGCAAACTGCAATGCAAGACGGTTATTTTCTTCCTCTAACTCTTTCTTAATCTTTGCAGACTCTTGACTGCGCCTTGTAAATTCGGACTCTAATGCCCTGTACGCTTGATACAAACTTTCTGCGTCCGCAAACTTTCCGTACGGGGAAGATTTTTTTTCGCCCTCTTGCAAAGGGTAAGAATCTGTTTGCGGGCGGTTGGTAACCGCCCCTACGGCTTTGTCCTCTGCATCGTCTTTTGTAGGGGCGGTTACCAACCGCCCGTCATTCACCTTTTTTACAACTTCGACAACCTCTGCCAAAAGCTCTTCTTGCTTTTTTTCTTGTTCTTTTTTTCCCATGGGAATCTCCTTTGTGGCAATGCCACTTTGTGTTAAGCACATGCCGTTTGTGTAAAAGAAACTTTGTTTGCATATACTCAAATCTTTTTTACAAGAGTTTTAAGAACCTGCATGGATGAAATGGAAAATAGAATAAGATGACAGATTTTTGAGGAAAAATTTATGATTTTTTTAAGAACGAGCGTACTGAAGGTACGCCGATGAATTAAAAAAACATACATTTTAACCAAAAAGATGGCGTCTTAGATATTTTAGCTTTCATCCATGCAGGTTCTATATTACTCCTGCTTCAACTTGCATTTCAGCCTGCGTTTCCAACTTGTCAAATTGACGGTGTTCACGAATATGCGCAAGCAGTCTTTCTTTTATCTCAGGTTTTTTAACACTCAATCTTTCAAAATCGGGTGTAAGCGCAAATCTTGTATGCTCGGCAATATGTAAGTCGTGTCTGTCTAATTCGCCCACTTGCGGCTCTTCATTTACAATCGCCAAATTTTCTTTGCCTGCTCTTGAAACATTAAGATTTTCAATATCACGCGAAAACTGCATGCCGCCGTAACCCAAGGTATCCAAAATCCTAAAGCGCATAGCATCAGACAATTTGCCGTTTTCGTCATGCAATAAGCCCATCTGCAATAAATCAAACATCAAGCCCTGTTTTACGGCAGGCGTTGCAGATACCTCGCTTTCGGTATCAAACACAATATCGTCTGCGGTAATATCACTCTTTGACCAATACACCAACTCAACCTCGCCCGTATCACCAACTACGCGTGACAATCTTCCGGGACCTGCAAACTGCTTATAAAGCCGTAATATATGCTTGCCCATCTGCCTTATGGCATTTCTTACAAACCCAGCCGAAACCGACAGCCTTGTATCGTCCTGCTCTAATAATAGCTGAATAGCCACACCGGACATATTGTTGAATCTTGTTTGACTAGACCTAACCAATTCACTCACACCGCTTATCGACACAAATTCATACAGCAGCCTATCCTCTTCCTGCGCAAAATCGGGCGGAACGCGCCCTGTTTCAAGTAAGCGCGGAATTGCACTGCCTTGACGGTACGACAAAATTTTACCGGGTGAAAGCCCTTCCATCTCTAAATTTTCCGTATCGACACTACCGTCTTCGACTGCTAGTACACCCATCGAGATGCGGTTTAAAAACTCGTGTTTGCGATTTTTTACGGCATTATACGCCCGTTGAATCGGTATAACCCTTTCAATTACGCTGACACCAAAAAATCCGCCTGTACGGCGCAATGCGTCCTGCTTAATAAAAGGAAAATCTCTTTCGCCATGTATGCCGTTTAGATACGGCATTTCTCCGCAAAACAATAGCTTGTCCCCTGCAATCGCTATAAACTCGCCAGTAGGACAATCAGGTGACGGTCTTGTGTACCGTTCAATCACCAAACAATGTCCCTCGACTTTTGCAGCCCTTACACCAAATGCCGCGCTTTCAACACCAAATCCGCCAATCAAACTTACCGCCTGCTGACCGTGCAGCTCTATCGCCTCTTCGCCTACATCCACGCCGTAAACGCGCCTTATCTCGTTAAGGGGCATCGCTTTTGCATGAATAAGACTCTCTAGCTCGTCCAGACTTTCGGCAGAGAGAGATGAGGGGTAGAGTTCATAAGCCGGACATACATCCACCCTTACCTCGCCCTCATGCACCTTTTTTCCGCCCAAATTTCCTAATACGCGCCCTTTTGAGGCGTCCCATGTGACCTTATAAAACGCCGTGCCGGTTAGTTCAGACCACTGCGTTGCTTTAGCTATCATTGTATCCAATTCTAAATTAGATGCAGTTGATGCCAAAATTTTACTTGCAATTTTTCCTGTCCTTACATCGTCCTCATCGGGACTGGCAGGACGAATACTCATTTTAGGTCTAACGCGCCCTAACTTAGCTAAACGCGTTTCAAAGATGGGCGCGATGTGATTGTATACCTCTCTTTCCTGCCAAAAAAAGTCCCGCTCCATTTCTTCCAGCGAACCATTTTGCGAAATAGTGCAATACTGATTGCCCATCACAAAATTCGCATTTAGCTGCCACTGTGCCTCTAAGCCTCTTCTAAGTGAAGCGCGCCGCTCAAAATCCATGCGCACTTCTCTGACTTTTTCTTCCCTAAATGCCGCATCTTCTGATTCCTGCTTTTTAAGTTTTAACTTGTCTTTCATTGCTGCTCCTTTTTTGGAATTATCAATGTAAAATTGTCAATTATACATTTTTAATTCTTCTTCCTTTTCGGCTTTAGCGTTTCAATGCTTTTTGGCGCAGGTGCTACAGCTTCTGCGACAGGCGGCGCCAATTCTTGACAAATCAATGCCCCCAATTCCACCATGCATGCCTTGCAGATGTGAATCCTGCTCCTAATGCCCACTCTTGCCAATTTTACGGTAAATTCCGCCGATTCTTTACACGCACCAAATTCACATCTGATACGCACTCTTGATTTTTCCAACTGCATAATTTGTTTTCCTTCCTTTTTTTATTTTTTATATTTTGTATTTAAAAAGCACAGCAAAAAACTACGCGCCCATAATTTTTCGTCGCCGCATGTTTTCCCTTACAATAGCTTTTTTAATTTTTTTACTTCTTATTCTTCTCAAATAACAGCTTTAACAACCTATCCCGTTCCGCAATCAATTCTTCTTCGCTTAATTCCTCGCCCATTTCTCGGCGGCGCTCGTCATACAGCATTTTGATTGCTGCTAAATCCGGCGCAACCTGATAGCGCGTGATTTTCCTTTTAGCTAATCGCGCATTGCCTTCTGTATCGTAGACAAATTCTTCCGACTCGTCCTCACCTATGTAGCCCTGTGCTTTTTTTAACAAGGCTTCTTCTAGCTGAATATATTTCTTTTCGTCTGTCATAAAAATTTATTTCCTCCTGCGAATTTTTCTTAATAATCTTTCTTTATCTAACGCAATCGCACTTTTGCCGTTTGTAAATCCAATCTTGACCCCCTCGGGGCGCGTCATGAGATAATAGCGCAACTCGTCCAAGGCATGGTCGTCCTTTTTTTCAGGCATATCGCCCTTTTTCCAAAAGTAGTTTTTTATCTCTCTTATCATGTTTACACAAGTATTAAATATGTAAATTTTAGCCCCATGTCCCTCACCCTTTAAATACTGCTTAACCCTTGCTATGCCGCTGAATAAATCTTTATTGACCTTTGTGTTAACAGCAATTCCTTTTTCGAAAAATAAATCCGCAACGCTCTTTTGACTGCTCAAGGTTTTTTGTCCCGCTGCACTGTCAATCAATGCCTCAATCTTACCGGAAAAACCCTCTTTCCACTCTAAAGCCCTGCATTTAGCTTTTATAGCCTCTGAATGATAACCAATGTCTTTGCCTGCCTCGTAATGCTCTGCTATTACAAACACTACCCCATCACCGTCTACCGCATACCAATGACACGACAGAGGGTTATTTAATCCTGGGTCAATCGCTATTTTATCATACCATTCTTTAGGAACGGTAAATGGTTCAACCACATGAATACTCTCGTCAAACTCATAATACACTAATCCTGATGCTGACGAAAACTTGCCGTATCGCCGCGATGCCAATTCACTCTCACTCATTGTCCTCGATACCTTTTCAACTTCGTCTTGGTCAAGGTAAGGATTGTCCGCCCATTCCATGCTTAAACACCAAACCTCGCCGTCATTATCCTCGTTGCGATAAATTTTATTGTAAACAAAAGTCAAACCCAACAGCGGCGTCATTGTCCCAAAAATATCACCCTTCCTGTCAATGACACGCATTTTACACTCTTCATAAATATCGCGCGGCGGCTCCTCGTCAAACCACACAAAGTCCAAACTTGTGCCTTGAAACTTATCCCGTCCCATCTCGCAGCTTTTAAAACCGATGCGGCTTAGCCCCCCAAAAACATTCTTGACCAAAATATAATCAATAACACCGCCGCGCGGATTAGACACTTTACCGCTAGTCATTACAACTTCCGCTATCCAATCGGGATTAAGATAATCCAAAATCTTACCCTGCGCCACATCTCTCTGCACTTGATTAGAAAGCGAAACCACCCAGCCTGAAACCTCCGCACGATTCTCTCTATATGGGTGAATACCCCGCGCCATATAAACAGCCTCTGCCGCACCGCACTCTGTCTTACCGCTTCTGTTTCCCCCAAACACCCACCTATTGCGCTTAAGCGACTTATGAAAAGCCAACTGCTTTAGGTGAACAATTTCGCCCTTATTATAATGCAGCAGCCTATTTTTCTTTTTCTGCCGAACTATTTTTTTTTCCAGCGACTTAATTTTTGCAATTAAATCTCTTTCTTCTTGATTCATAAATTCCCTCACCACAATCCCCTATTTTTCTGCAATATGTTTTAGTTTCCGCATTAGTGGCAACAATATAATGTATAGGAAACGATGATTAAGTTGTTGTGTTTTTGGCGAGTAGATTTTTGAGGGATTTTTGCCCTTTTTTTGCCTTAAATGTGTACTAGCCGTACACCAAAAAGACAAAAAAAGGGCAAAAAGAGCCAAAAAGATACCGCCAAAAACACAAAACACGAAGTGTGTCAACTTAATCAGAGTTTCCTACATAAACCATGAGGAAAAAACTTCTCACAATTTCATTACTTTTCCTCTTTTGCGGCATTATTTTTTTACCGCGTTTTTTTACCGTACCCTTTGCACAAATTATGGTGCCTGTTGTCCCCGAAGTCCCTTTCCTCTTTATCGAAAACGAAAATACTATGCTTTACGAGCAACACGAAAACACTTTCCGCCCCCTTACCACACTGCCGCAAAGCTACTTTCTTTTATTTGTAGAAGAACACAATAGTACATTCTACCGCGCTATTTTTTATGACCTTGAAGGTTTTGTCCGCCGCAGCGCAGTAGAAAAAGTTGACTTCGAACCCGTCACACAATTTGCAACAGGCACATTGTCTATCACCGCCGATGTTATTGGTGTTCATATCCGTGCAAGACCCGACCACACCGAAAATAATATTGTAGGCACAGCACTAGCTAATCAACAATTTACCTTTTACGGTACGCTAGACGGCACAAGCCAATTTTCACCCGCAGGTTCACCATGGTATTTTGTACGATTTCTTCATGAAAACAACGAATTTAGATGGGGTTATTTATATTCTCTATTCGTAACCGCACCGCCCATTCCTCAAAACACTATTGAAAAAGTCATGCGTCCGTATGTCCCCACAGAAACTCCGCGCGACCCCATATTCACCCTGCCCCCGACAGAATGGCCGCTGTATCTTCTAATTATCTTTATCGCCTGCCTTTCTGTCCCTGCAATACTAATTATTTGTCTGCTTTTTAAAAAACCCAAAAAGGCTGCAAAAGTCCCTAGAGGATTCTAGGGACTGTCTTAATAAGATTTATTTTAATATATAAGCTACCCTGTAGGGGCGGTTATTAACCGCCCCTACGAAGTGTTTAGTATCCAAAAAAATCTCGTAAAAAAGCCCCATTAATTCCCCTTGTACCCCATTTTTTTCACTACTTTAAACACACCTGGTAAATCCTTATATTCTTCTAATAATCTTTCTTCGTTATATGTAAGCGCCTCTAAATGCTTAGTGCATTTTTCAATTGCCTTTAAAAATTTACGATTGACACTGCTCTTTGATAAACTCACCATCAACGCAATTTCTTCAAAGGTTTTACCCTTTGCATGCTTTACAACAATTTCAAACTCGTCTTTGTCCAACAATTTTTTTAGCATATCGCCTAAAACTTTTAAATTGACCAAACACCGCTTTTTATCATTTAACGCAATCACCCTGTCAAACAACTGATAAGTGTCCCCCACTATTTTAACAGACAATCCATCTATCTGTTCGTCTAGTAGCTCTACCATTCGCCGCAATTTGCCATACACAGCAAAAATCGCCATTACCCAAAATTTCATACTTCCCTTTTAAACTCCTTTAAAAATTTACGAACTACACAAATTATACTCGTGTATCAGCTTGTAAAAGCTACGCATTTATAAGCATAATATCACATTTTGTATAGCTCCCCATCACAATATCACAATAAAAAGGACATATGTATGTCCTCTATCACATTCCATCCCGCTTTTTTTAAAGAATTATCACATTTTTATCACAAATTATCACATTTTGCTACAGGGTGTAGCAATTATGTTTGCATTTCAATTTTACTAGCTAAAGTTTTACCTTTTGGAAGCATCGACATATCCTAAAAACCCTGGGAAGAGAGCATTATTCTCTTCCCAATAAGTAATCAACACTTATTTTAAAATAATTAGCTATTTTAATGAGAGTTTTATAATTTGCCTCAAGTTGACCCTTTTCATATTTAGAAATAGTGGACTGCGGTATTTGTAGTTCTTCCGCCAATTCTTTTTGCGTTAGCTTCTCTCGTAGCCTAAGATTCTTGAAGATTAAAGAAAATTCCATAATTGAATTTTATATTATTGTACAAGCAAACTCAAATCCAATATTCAATTTTGGAATATTGCATAAAATCAGTTGACTTCATAAAATAAATCATATATTATATACATATGTTATTCAAATATTGAATAATTAAGGAATAATATATTTTATGAAAAAATCAACAATCAAAGACATTTTTTATGGCTCTAAAGGGCACAAAGAAACCATGATTATGCCACGCAGCAATAATAAAAACTTAAAGTTGGTAAGCAATACTTATGACAAACTCAAATGCAAACTGAGTCCCGAATTATTAACCTTACATCAGAAACTTGTAGACAATCTTGAACACATTTGGAACAATGAAATAGACTTCTATTTTATAGAAGGATTTAAGTTAGGTTTGCTGATTGGTATTGAATGCATGGAAACCTAAGCATATCACGAATTTGTGCTACAAAAAAACAGCACTGTACCATTTATGTAACTAATTTTCCTAAGACATAAAAAATGAGAGCCACACAAAAGGCTCTCAATAAAACCCCGAAAGGTTTTTGTTCAATACTAGTATATTACACTATAGGACGAAAAATGTCAACAGTTTTTTCGAAGATTTTTAAATTTTCTTGCAAAATTCTATTTTTATCAAAATACTCTTGTTTTTCTTTAAATCTAACCACTATTGTGTCTAATTCTTCAAAAGTTTTTGCAATTATCTTATCGCTTTTTACAAACTGCTTAAAACAATATAACACTGCCGCAAAATCATGCAAAATTGCAATGGTTAATTTCTTTTTCCAAAGATTAGATGATATGTCACCCTTAGACGAATGTTGGATTAAATAATTTTGTACCATATAAGATGGCTTTATTTGATATGGGGTAATCATATTTGCTAATAAGCAATTATTGTGTGCTGACGCATTTCTTATCTGTTTGACAAAGAATAATAGGTCTGACAGTTTGCACAACTTTTTGTCATGAATTTTAAAATAATGTCTATAAAATTCTATCAAGTCACCAAAACTTATCATTTCAACAAAGTTCCATATAGCAGGACTTGATTTGTATTTTTCATGGATTTTTTCAGTATACTGATTTTTTTGCAACATTTCACGAGGCTGCCGTTTCTTGTCTTTTGCAGATTGTCTTTGTTTAATTCTAAAGCTTTCAACAATAGAATAACCCTCTTCTTCTACTTTTGAACAACAATGCGACAGTATTTGCACTTTAATTGCGTGTTCTATATTTACGCATAGGTGAAAAATAGTTCTTCGCAAATGCATATCTAATGTTGACAATTCCACTAAATATGCGAAATCAAGATTACTATAATTATCTTGCTTTTTCTCATCTTTTTTGAAATTTTTTGCATATGCTTTTATTTTAAAATAATAGCTTTGGTCTGTAATAAACTTTTCAGCTTCTTTAGGTTTAACCAATTTAAAGCGTATACCTTTAGATTTCATATGCTCTATTTGCTGTTTTATCGTTAGCTTTTCTTTTCTATGTTTCATACAATCCTTTAGACTATTTTAGACTTATTTTAACATATTTCTACAAACTCTGCAAGCATTTTTATAAAGTTTCCACAAATACAAAAAGAGTCTAGCTTATGGGAAAGCTAGACTCTTTTAACTCGTTGGGCAGGATAAATCCTATACCAACATATATTTACAAAAACTTCTGCATAATTTGTAAGAGAAACTTAATTTGTCTTGTTTTTACTAGTATATTAGACTAAAAAGGGTCAATTGGTATTATTAGTACCAATTTAATGTCTGCAATGTCTTGATTTTTATGGCTGTATTGCTACCACCATATTTGTAACGGGTGAACCCGTTGTTTTTCAAATCAAGATATTCGTGATTAAGCCCTCGACTTATTAGTACCGGTCAGCTAAACACATTGCTGTGCGTACACCTCCGGCCTATCAACCTAGTAGTCTTCTAGGAGTCTTACTATCTTATGATATGGGATATCTTATCTTTGGGCAGGTTTCACGCTTAGATGCTTTCAGCGTTTATCCTTTCCGAACGCCGCTACCCTGCTATGCCGCTGGCGCGACAACAGGTGCACGGTAGGTTCGTTCACCCCGGTCCTCTCGTACTAGGGGCAACTCCCATCAAATATCCTACGCCCACGATGGATAGGGACCGAACTGTCTCGCGACGTTCTGAACCCAGCTCGCGTGCCACTTTAATCGGCGAACAGCCGAACCCTTGGGACCTGCTACAGCCCCAGGATG
>Ga0123355_10004739_pt1 | contig 19778 bp, 17 predicted proteins | sample TergutEmb28metaG_3_FD_89872 | JGI IMG/M metagenome (GOLD analysis project Ga0123355, IMG submission 89872) | Embiratermes neotenicus P1 segment gut microbial communities from Petit-Saut dam, French Guiana - Emb289 P1 | ecosystem: Host-associated > Arthropoda: Insects > Digestive system > Gut ...
AGAATTATGAAACAAACTGCATTTTGAAGAGAAAAAACGGAGAGTATATACCATGTTTAAAATATTCAGTACCTATATTTGTTGAATAAATATATAAAATGCAACGTTTAGAGGTTAGCGGTGTGGTACGACCCCTATAGTTGTCGTTAGGCGTCAAAAGGTTAAACAGTTAGCCCAGTATATCCAATACAAATGGCAAACAATGATAAACCTACAGTACTGCATTAACATTAAAACTTCAACAAGTATCTCATATGTATTCTACACATTTTATGTGATCAACTTACCCAAACGTCAAAAGACCTCTTTCAACTTTGAAACACTCACTTCGGGCCCAACTACCGTACACAATTTCACCATCTTTAGGGACATAATCATCACTCAAAAATTTCAACCTTGATTTCTTGCCATGTTTTGTCTTGCTTCTCCGTCCTGTAACACAATAATGTACAATGTGTAGTATGAAGGTAAAAAACAACAAAACACATTCACAACTAGGGAGGAAAAGAACTATAGGAAATACATTACAATGCTGATTTCTTCACAGCTGTTACTTCTGTGGAAAATGGATGGTACAATGTGCAATAAAAATCAAGCACCTAAAATGTTTTGAATTCCAGAAGTGACATTAGCTTGCAGGTGCTGTCATATTTCCAATCATTCATTATTTTCCAGTAGTTGTTAATGTGTGGGCTTTCTCTGCCTTCCATTCATTACAGATGCTTACAACAGACACCTACTAAACTAAGGCACCACTATGTCTTCTTACTTCGAGGATAAACATGGACAAAAGCTCATTATTTTTCCAAGATGTGTGACAAGGTTCCATGGCAAAACAAAGATGAGGACTTCAACAAACATATTCATTCAAAGACCAGCAGAAATGGCAAAAGAATAGTATTTGTCAGAGATCAAACATGCTAGTTCCAGTATTAGTTATTGAAGTCAAGCTTTTTTGTGTGTGTGTATGTGGCACACTGCATGCCTGCATATACTAATTTAAAATGTGCAAATTTGACATTCATAGAGCCGTGTCATTCCAAAATAAAATAAATTTGATACGCTGGTGGATCTAGTTGGTTTTACTACAGAAATATTAAAATGTGCAGTTATATTATTCAACACTATGTTGCAAAAGTTATTTCAACTGCACTGGTGAGGTTAAAGTGCAAGTGAAGCAGATGTTTGTTGTCTTTCTGTGACTTTTTTGTTTACTGGCACTTTTGATCTGACATGTCCATGTCTGAATGGAAATGCAGAATGACGTCTGCAACAGATACATCATTTACTAATGTTCTGTATCTTTAACTATACCATTCCCTCACACAAAATACATTAGTATGTCAGCCCTTAAAAGGGTTGTTTTCAAGTCCTGGAACCTTTACTACTGTGTCCAGAATCAGTGAGCTTCAACCATGGATCCTGTTTGTGTTTGCTAACAGATATCTGCTGATAAGACTTCTGATGAATGGTAGGCAGAGAAGAGCCACACATCGACAAACACTGGAAAATCATGAGTGACTGGAATTATGACAGCTGCTGCAAACTTATGTCACTTCTGGGACTTTAAAAATTTTAGTCGCAGAGTGTGCCATCCATTTTTCCAAATGGAAAAATACAAAGTAAATTATAAATCCCTGAAATTATGATAGCAGATGCATGTTTGCACCACTTCTAGTTTCGGACTCTGATAATTTTAGAGACTTGATTTTCGCTGTACAGTGTGTACATGCAAAATGCATGGAGAAGATGAGAAATATATATATATATATATATATAAACTTCATGTTGGAAAACCTGAATGGAAGCATAAACTTCAGAGGTCTAACAGCAGATGGAATGACAATATTTAAATGGATCTTAAACCAACTGGTGTCAAGCGAATTCAATGAACTCAGGAAAAGAATCAGTGGAGGGCTCTTGTCAATATAGAAAAGAACCTGCGAGTTCCATAAAAGACAGGGAATGTCTTGGCCATTTAAACGACCATAATTTCTCAAGGGTTGTTCCATGAAGTTCATAATAGCAGTACATGACAGTGGGAACAGTGCAGATATGCCCTAATAACAAAGAGCTTGGCTAAAAGTTTCCAAAGTAACAATGAACATTACCCACGCAAATAGCATGCCACTGACATAATAACTGTAGAGCTGTCAAGACTTAGAAGAACTTGTATTCTGTTTTGTAAAAATTCCTTAATTAGTCACAAACAGTTCAATCTCCACTTCTGTGCAAACCTGTTCCCTTACCTCTCCCCCTTCCAACTCCTATAGATGGATCTTCATCACTCTCAGATGAACTGTCCAATTCTGACATATCCACAACACTCTCATCATGGCCATACCTCTTTATCTGCGTGCGACGTCGTGGTTCAGATATAACCAATTCATTCTGTAACAGTTGGAAACAAACCACTTATTATCTACAGTAACCTAATTGAAATCATTATCATTACATGACAGAGTAACTGTAAAGGACACGCACAATGTTAAATGGCTGTCTGTATTGCCTAAATATAATGTTCAACAGTTCTGCATAGCCCACTGTTTCTCTGTGGAACAACAGAGACCTGCACTTCATGCAAGTTTGAGCACAATCACATTCTGAACTTCCTGTATGTGCACTGCTTGACAACCATTTTCCTTGTCAGTGGACTGACTGTCACGGACAAACACTATGGTCCCAGTCTTAATCCATGTCATTTTCTGTGGCACTGGGCAAAAGAGGATATCTACTGATCACAACCCAGAACACCCGATAAACTAAAACAATAAATATGAGACATTTTTTCCAGCATCCCTCTTGACTTCTCAACAAAAAATACTGAATATGGCTCTTCCAGGTTGCAGGAAAATTGCAGTAATATAGAGTTCCAAGCAGGAGACAGAGCCATTTAACAACACATGTTTCTTTCCAATCACCCTCTACATGGAAGCGTTCATAAATCCCATATTTTCTGGACCATAAAGTGCCCTTTTTTCTCGAAAATAAAATTCACGTGTACCTGACTTTCAAAGTAACTGATATTCCAGCATTTGCTGGAGGGATGATAGTGGTTATTACATCACCCATCCCTGGAGGAAGAGAAACACAAAGCGTCATAATTCCTTGCACTAGTTACTTGGCAGCACACATTTCTGACTAGCAAACAGTGACAAGGTTAATGAAATTAAATAAGTTCTACTGACAGAATGTGTAGTTAACAGATAAGGGTGTTGTATGCTGTATGCAGGATTCAAATTACATGTGACAAAGTGAAAGGGCATGATTATGGGCAACCAGCAAACATTTCTGTCCATTTCCAATCACAAAAACATGTGGAGAAGGCAAAAGGAAGAACTATAAAACTTTGACTAGAATGCAAAGTATTTGTACACATGCTGAAAAATGTCCTGACCTGGAAGAAGTAATAAAGAACTGGACAAAAAAAAACCATAGCTTCACATACGAATACTTTTTTCCCTAAACCTACCTTCTAAAATCGTGGTTCATCTAACCGTCCAGTAATAATTCTTCTTTGTTTCCTTAGTTCATTCAAGAGTAGGTGGCAGTCACATTTAACTTACTCTATGCGTTCTATTTTTAGCACAAAATAAGGCACTGTCAATATTCACGACGACAGAGAGTAACAGAAAATAATGCTGTGCCCCATGTGTGCATGCAAATGAAACACTGGTAACTGATGACACAGGATACTAAGTCAGGTTCCCGTTTACCTTGTCGATCTCCTCGACTGTATCTATCTCAGCTTTCTTGGCCCACTTCTTCCAGAAATCTGGATCATCAATATCAATATCCGATCGAATTCCAGAGGAAGCAAAACTAGCTTTGGAGAAAGTAGAACCCTTCTCTGATTCTAATGTAATAATCTGTGTGCGTCGTTCTAGAATTTGGTCAATGTCTTCTTCACAGAATTTGTCTCCAGCACTGTCTTCATCCATTATTGCACCATATGCACCTAAAGCAACAACAATGATGCATATCAAAATAAGTTCACTGACACGTATGGATGTTCAGGTCACAGAGCCAGCTACAAGAAAATGTCCAATGTAAAGGACTAAAAATAACATGAAATACAGAATATTCCTCATTACAACACATTTCGGACACAAACTTAAAACACATTTACACTTTGTGACATGCTTTTACCACCACTGAATTTTTTTTCCTGGTGCCAATAAAATCAATATTCACAGCTACCCACCATATTGGAGGCTGTTCCTCCATCTGCAACCTGAGGACGCGCCATGCCGTGGTGACAGGGACCCACTTATGAGACCGAGGCATTGATGGGAGGATAATATTAAGATGAATCTTCAGGAAGTGGGATGTGCGGGTATGGACTGGATCGAGCTGGCGCAGGATAAGGACAGGTGGCCGGCTCTCGTGAATGCAGTAATGAACCCCCGTGTTCCATGAATTCAGCCAATAAAATCAGTTGAACTAAATTCCATCGTACAACAAATTCATTATTATGAAATACACATACTAGGCTACGTAAGTCTTTTAGAATGACAATATTTTCAGTGTCTGGGTTCAAGAGCTGCAGAATTGTGATCCAAAAAGAAGTTAGCTGCAAAAGTGGTGCTCCTTTGATTTCACTGCCTTTCATTGAAAAATATATACTCCAACTGACTTCAACACCCTTAATATTACATGTTCACAAAACCCAATTTTGTTTCTGACAAACAATTTAATTAGTTTTTAGTCTTAACTAAAAATTAAATTTAAAACATAAAGCTCTTTAAACAAGCATTCACCTTTCTTCAGAAGGTCCTCGATTTCCTTCTTCGAAAGCTGTTTGTTGTTGTGGTCTTTGCCTTGAGTCGTGTTCATGCTCTGTAGCAATGCCTTGTCCAGACCCAGCTTCAATGAAGCCTTGTCAAACATCTCCCGCTCATAAGTATTACGACATAACAGTCGGTACACTTTAACCATCTTCTGCTGTCCAATACGGTGACACCGAGCTTGTGCCTTTAAAAGACCATACATTACACCACTTGCCTTCTGTGTACTTTCCAAACTGATGAACACTCATACCCATTACCTTAGACTAAATTAACAATTTACTTTTCTCAAAATAAATGACAGCACAAGTGACAAACTAGTAGATTCTAATACACAGTGTGTTGGAAACATGAACATCAGCTTCCACCAACTATGTTAAACATGTAAAACCTATCCTATTATTCCTTCAAATACTGGAGATACACAGTCTGCCATAATACACACAGGTGAATATTCTGGGGATTTTCAGTTTGAAATAAACAGACATTGTCATCTCAGTTGTTTTACAAAATGGTCACTAAGAACTAATCTAAGTGAACCAAAAATGTAAAGCGGATATCAACATCTCGTGAATTTGTGCAAATAACGGTAAATCAAAGTTAATAAAAGCACACCTCCAATGGACTGCATTAACTTTTCATTAACCGGACCTTACAAATAAACTGTGCCAACGGATCTACTTAACGGAAAGCAACATACCTGTAAATCATTCTGCGGGTTCCAGTCACTGTCATAAATAATAACTGTATCTGCAGCTGTCAAGTTGATGCCCAAACCACCAGCTTTTGTACACAGCAGGAACACAAAACGGTCCGAATCTGGCTTGCTAAACCTGTCAATTGCAGCTTGACGCAAATTACCGCGGATGCGACCGTCTATCCTTTCAAATGGATACCTGGAACAAGAAGTATTTTCATCATAAAACCAACAGCAATATCTCATACTGCAGAAAAGACTGCATTCAGAGCCACACAAAAGCAAATCGAACAACCACTTCCCAAAATCAGCTTTCCCACTATAGCAATATGTATCAAAGATACAGTACATCACCACCTGTTCCCATTTACTCGCCTGTTGCAAGCTGCTGAGCATATTTTAAGAGCCCTAATGGCAGATATACAAGTGTGTTTATATATATATGAATATTACAAGGTGAGTAAAATCGTTTAAATCACAATTAGTAATGCTACAATAAACAAACTTACTTCCTATACACCAAGTAATCTTCTAGTATGTCTAAACAGCGCACCATCTGACTAAATATCAGAACCCTGTGACCATTTGCTTTTAGCTTTGGAAGCAGCTTGTCAATCAGAACCATCTTGCCCGAAGAATGGATCAGAGCTTGGTAATAACCATCAGGATCATCAGAACTCAACTGTTTTGTCTGCCGATAATCATACTGAATCTGCTCTTCAGCACCTGAAATAAGTGATGTCCATGATTTAGTTTAGAATTTCTTTTTTTCTACATACCACAGAGCTACATTACCTGTTTACTGACTAAACACAAGAATATTACAGTATATGCAGAAAAAAATGTACAGAATTTTAAGTGGTTTTGGTATACCACAAAAATCAGACTAGTGTCTGTGAACTCACACATCAAAGACAACGATCCAATTCTGGAGGCATTATTTAGTATCTTGCTTAATCTGTACTGGAAAAGTAATCAAGAATATAACTACGGACCCAAATTAACAACTTTCAATGCTATGACATGGTACATGTTGCATGCACAGACCATGATATGTAGAACTCCAATGAGCTGCAGTCAGCTGTAGATCACATCTTGAAAATGACGAAGTAAACTGAATTGTAAGTGCATGGCAGGGAGGAGGGGGGGGGGGGGGTGTGTGTGTGCTGGGGGCGGAATAGACATAACATCTGACAGCAACAACAAGAAATAAAAAACTGTGTGTAAAACACAAGGTTAATATTAAATCCGTCAGTCTTTAACGATATGACTAATCCTGTCTAGGTTCTTATAACACAGATATTCATGAAAGAACAGCAGAGATTAAAACAGGACAGGTGAAAAAATAAGCAACACGATTTTTGAACAATTTTTTCCCTCTCCAACTTCTTACAGCAATCTGAGCTTCATATCAACTCACCATAATCCTGCACTTCAAATTGAAGTTAAAAAAAAAAAATGCACTTCACAATTGGAGTGGTAGCTTACCTCTTAAATTGGTTGCACCCCTCCAGATTTAGTTAAGATATGTTTGGGTCAAGTTGTGGCCTAAGGTTATATGGCCCTTATGTTTTGTTCAGTATGTACATCCCATTATTTGTCAAGAACATGGTTAAATTGAGACCATCATCTTACCATTCAGAAGGTAAGGATGAATGCAACATTTGCGGAGCTCCATCATTGTATTCATTAAATTGGGCACATTTGCTGAAGTTGTGCCTTTTGACAGGAATGAGAAGTTCCTTTCCAGAATTCCACGATAATACTTCTTCTGAATATTCGTTAATTCCACCTGGAAATATTTCACATGATAAAAACTTATAGAACATAAGTAACATATGACACACTTTCTAAACTTTAACTCGGGAAGTATATTATTCACTAAAAAGCTGTACAAACATGCATATGGTCTTATCACAAACTAAAAAAAAAAAACTTCCACAATAAAGACAAAAATCTATGTGAAATATGTAGAATGAGCACATGGACATAGCTGTAAGAGAACTATTGTGTATTTCATTCCCAGTTCAAATTCTGACAAGGGACAGACACAATAATATAAACAGCCAACTAGATGCAAGAATAATAATTTTATTAACAATTTCAATCAGCCCAACATGTTTCGGGCGATAATTTTGCCCATCCTCAGGAGCACTACTGTGTTTACAGCTTGTGGTATAAAGCAGCGATGATGCTACCTGCAGGCAGCATCGTCGGTGCTTTACACTGCAAGCTGTAAACACAGTCTAGTGCTCCTGATGATGGGCGACATTATCACCCGAAACATGTTGGGCTGATTGAAATTGTTAATAAAAATATTATTGTTGCATCTAGTTGGCTGTTTATGTTATTGTATCAATGATGCACAGTTATACAAACATCAAAATCAAGGGACAGCTATTTTGCCTGACTTTTTTGTGTGGCTTTTTATTGCTTCATGCAAATACCAGTTACAATTATTCCACAACTGCAGCCTCCTATAGCCCTCTAATTCACATCTCCTGTAACTCTACAATTTATTATCCTACAAATACAGCTGACAAAGGTGACACATTATTACAAAATAAAAGAAGAGATCATTTGACTGAACTTGGTTTTTAGTAAGAATATCAGACTCTCCCAAAAACAATCTATTTAATAAACTTAATGTTACGTATCCGTGCGCTGCAGGAATATTTAAATTTATTTTTTGACATAAATTCTTTTCTCATAAAATTATTTTCATATTCACAACTGGGCAGCTCTGATCCTTCCTCTCTGTATTAACAGCACTGTCACATACTGCAATGCAGTCTGTGAATGCACAAATTCCCATTCTTCACCTTGCAGCACATCTAGTAATCATACACAATAACATCTGGTAAACCACCGTTTGGGTACTACCTTCAATTGGCAGCATTTTTACTTCACTGGAATAAAAAGCATGTTTTCCTTGCTGTCATACAGCTCAGAAAAAATGAAGCAACTTTCATGTTTTGTAAACATCTCTTATCCTATATTCTGTTAGAACACACATTTTGTTTTCAAGCCAATCATGTAAGCTGAACAAGGCATCATAAAATTATATCCCAGAATAAAAATCAACTTCCTATGTTCCCAATAGCTACAGTGAGGACCAGCGAAGCAAGAAACCTTGCTTTCTGCTTGGAATGCTGGAATATTGACACACTCCACGATAATGCCACATCTTGGGAGTTAATACAGGTGACAAATTAAAAGACAGTAGAAAGAATGAACAAAATGTTGTATTCACTTGTCTAACAACAGCCTCACTTTACTGCATGATTTTTTAAACATGAATTAAAATTGGGCAGTTACAAAGTTTCCCTATCACACAACAGTGATCAAACGAGAAAACTGTAAAGCAATAATGAAATTTTAATACATTAATTTATACTATGAGTCTGTACAAAATGGTACATAAAAACACCACTTACATAATGCTCTCAAAACCTGACACTGCCTTCCTGTTCTGTACTTGGCTTACTTATGCTTGAAACATGACATCAGAATATGTGCTGCCCATCACAAGCATTGGGAGGAGAGGCTAAGCATAAGGAAAACTACACCATAAACAATATATGTCACATCTAAGCAGGAAACAGACAATTTTGTGTTGCAAGAAATATATTTCCTCATCACAAATTTTGAGACGCAATTATGCAGTGGAGACAATTACATGAAGTAAATATGAAACAAGAATTTTTTCCTAAATTATCACCTTATAAATATGTGGTGTTTACCTTATGAACACCCACATAGGTAAACATGCCCTGTGCAGGTATTTTACGGAAAACATAAGTTTCATTTGTGTGTGTGTGTGTGTGTGGGGGGGGGGGAATCTTATATTCACGTAAGCATGGTATGGTACACAAATTTCCTGACTTCATTCTGATGAAGAGATGAATACCACTTTTAACACATGTGCAGTAACTTACCTCTACAACTGTTTCTTCCTTTGGAGCAATTGATTTCTCTACATCTTCTTTCAGTCTCCTCAGCATCATAGGTTTCAAAATGAGTTGAAGCTTTTGAACTTCTGTTTCAGTCTTCAGAGCTCCAAATTCTTGGAGGAAGGCCTCACTGCTTGAGAACTGTGTTGGCTCGAGGAAGTTGAGCAGAGAGAACAGTTCATTTACATTGTTCTGGAGAGGAGTTCCAGACAACAGGACTCGGTGTTCCTGTAACATGATCCTTCATTAAATGTGCTACTGAAACAAAGCAAGATATCAATACAGAAAGATTGTGTTTCCTGATGTATAAAGTACACCTAAGCAGCCCGGATGAAGCAGTCAGTATAGTGACTCGCTACAGGTTGGGTTCTTCATTATTCGAACCCTGGTGGGGGCGAGATTTTCCACAGGCATCCAGAAGTAGTCCCAAGGTACACCCAGCCTCCTGTAAAATGGGTACTGGTCCCTTTCCTGCTGGCGAAGCTGGGGCATACCATTTACCACCCACCCCCATCTAGTCCCAAAGTGAAAGAACGAGTAGACTTATACCTCTACACCCTGTCTTAGCCTACATGGCATGTTACAGGGAGAACTTAACATGAAGAACACACAACTAAGAAGAATCAAGATTCTGTATCTGAACTGGTTGCCATGTAATCATCAATATTACACACTTCAAAGAAATCCATGTTCCAGTCTATTCCCATGGCTGTTTTGTTAAATGGCATATGTTTAATTGAAAAAGTGATTATGATACCGTGTCAGTGTTAAATAACAGAAAATACACAAAATTTTTATTCATAAATTTTATGAGCAGTTACGCTGCATTAATAGTTCACTGAAGAATGGGTTCTCTTACCACCCAATTACATTCTTTCTTTGGCCAGTTTCAAATTTACCACTGTGATAATACTGAATAATATACAATCCAAAAAATCAAAGCAACATTTACTACACAGTTTATGTTATGTTCACATGGTCGATAAACAATGTGTTATCAGCTCACCAAATTCAACAGTCTCAGTCCTTCAAGCAGCTTGCAATTTCTGTTCTTTAGGCGATGAGCCTCGTCGATAACACACAGCCGCCAGTTAAATTCCCTCAGTTCCAGGCAATCAGCAATTATAATCTCAAAGGTAGTGATAAGCACATTGAACTTTGGCATGTCTTTCACTTGTATTCCTTTCTCATTCCTGTAGTACATTTCGTACTCTTGCGCCATGTTTCTACTTGCAGTCCTGCAATGACATGATGGTTTCTTCTTACAACAAATTAACTTCTGGCTTAATGGGAGGGAAAAAAAATGTTCAAACAGAAAATCTGAATGTTCTAGACCAGGGCTGACGAACCTTTTTGAGGGCACACACCCAAATTGTCTATAAATTTTGAATAAAAATTGCATACATCTATAATTGACTAATTAATCAAAGACTGGTCATAACACTGGAAGGGAAACAGGAGAACAAGAACACTCCCTAACCTGAGCAATGCACAGGGCCAACAAAAGAATTATACAAATGCATTCCATCAGGCTGGCTTGCTCAACCAGCACCTCAAGTGCAACATTACACCCACGACACTGTTATGGTGCCCAATGGGTTAATAAAGTCAGAAAACATTTTTAATCCTTTCCCTGGCAAAGCCAACATAGAATGCTACAGCCATTCACACCACTTACAAATTCAGACACTGAAACTGTCCTAAATCTTATTGTTAGTGTGCTAGCAGTAGTTCTTTCCTGTAATTAAAATAACTTTGTCTCGGACTGTCGACATGTATGGTTACAGGAACATTTTACGGTCAACTTGCAGATGTGCACGCACCAGTGGGAACAACTGTTAGCTTTTGGTGTCCTAGGATTTCTGAGCCGGAAGCCCACCTCTTCAACTGCATGTTTTGCAGTGTAGGTCTAATCAATCCTGAATTTTAGTATGCCATATTTTTTTAGAGTGATGGTTTGTCAGATTCTGTATTCTGGCTTTCATATTACAAACACAACCTGTTACCTTTACTGTTGCACCGTGCATTTCGTAGACTCATTTAATTAGCATACCAACTAATGCACATACATAAAATTTCATATTAAAACGCTTAAAATCGCTCCGATGTGTTTCGATCCTAAGATCATCTTCAGGGAGCTATACAGTTCCTTGCTAAAGTCACATTTTATATTAACAGGGTGCTGTGGCAGCTGCCACAGCACCCTGTTAATATAAATAAATTTATCAATAAGTGTTTTTAAAATGTGACTTTAGCAAGGAACTGTATAGCTCCCTGAAGATGATCTTAGGATCGAAACACGTCGGAGCGATTTTAAGCATTTTAATATGAAATTTTATGTATGTGCATTAGTTGGTATGCTAATTAAATGACAACCTGTTACATTTTGAGTGTATTTGTGGTTGTAACATAAAATGGCTTTTCAGTGCAGTGGTAATACAATGCAACTGAGAACATTTATGTATAATTTTAATGAAAAAGGGGAGAACAAGTATTTCATCAGCAATGCCAATAATAAATGTGTGTGTTTTTTTGTGTGTGTTTAATAAGCAATGCTAGTGCAGCTGTTAGCTAGAAAAGTAATGTGTAATGACATTTTATGACCATGCACAAAAACTTTCAGTTCATGCAGTTCATTGTGTCTGTTTCCAATCCATTTCAAGTGGAGGGATATAAATGACGATGCTACAATTATGTCTTCAGTGTTCCAGGAAAATGCAAATCAACTAGAATGTGAGAATATTAATTTGCACACATCTCTGAAAACAGAAGTCAATGAATGACAGACATTTTGGAATTTGATGCTACTTGCACTGTATCCTGTTCTCAAACAAACGGCATTGAAACTGAAAGCATGTATTGTTTATACTTACTTAAGAAAATCAGCATTTTAACCATGGAAATACCAAAGATGAAATACAGATCATCATTAATTGATGGGCACTTAAAATGACCGATTACTTCCATGTGTAGTGCCCAAGTTAAGAAATAAATGAGTATGATTCTTTACTGGATACCTTTACTCTGTAATTTTACGACCACATATATGAAAATGAATGGCTGTAATGACTGTTACATTATTTTGTATGCCTGGCTAATTAAGTCCCATAATTTCACTTTTCTGAATTCATTTCATCACAGTTTTCTCAGATTCATATCATGCAATTATTTGGTGTTAATTTCTGATGCTGTTATTACAAGACACATGTCCAAGAAAACATATGAAAATAATGCACACTCAATAATTAGTACAGCAATATACATGTCCCTTCCATTTGAAGACAGAATAGTAAAAGAAATGTCCATATGAACACAGTAAAACTCAAAATACAAATATACCAAGGTAAATAAAATTATGAAGATTCAGGTTGTGCTGAGCAGCTGGGTTATTTATTCCCAACATTTTGAAGGAATGATCTGCAGTCCAGTTCAAGGGCCAAGGAGACCTAGGGCTCTGTGACATCCAGCACTTAAGTTAAAAACTGCACAAATACAGACATACATGCTCTCAAAAATTTCAGCTTTATCAAAATAAGTGGAATCTCATTAATGCAAGAATAACTCTATCAGTCACCACGTAATAAAATAAAACACTTACGATCCATGATAAACAATAACATTCATGTCAGTCCACGCTTCAAACTCCCGCTGCCAGTTGGGTATGGTGGACAGAGGTGCTATGACAAGAAATGGTCCTCTAATACCATACTCATGTACAGCATGGATGAATGTCAATGACTGAATTGTCTTCCCCAGGCCCATCTCATCTGCCAAAATGCAATTTCGCCTGAAATTGAAACATACAAAACAATAACAAATGTTACTAATGAACACATACCTCTAACCATAATGTTGTAATGCACTGCACAGATTCCAGTGTTGTGAAAGAAAAGACTGTCTCCAAATATGCAGGGGCTTCATTCAGTGTTTCACCATGGATTACACTGTACTATATAGACAGATTACCACAAACATCTAAAATCTCCATAATATAACCTGCTGTATGCTGCACTGCCAATAGTGATCAGATGTGAAAACAAACCCCACATTATCTGCAGTGTTAAGTAAAAGACAATTCCAGCAACAAGTACTTAACAAACAGGCATGAACTACGTGGGATGTTTTCAGTACACTGAAAGAAAGACAAGTGCCAGGAAAGCAACATTTTACCCACTGTGGATCTATGAGCTGACCAGTTTCATCACACAAGCTACCTAAGGAAGCTAGCATTGATAGACAGTGCCAGCTAATACCTTGTTATATGACTGAACGATGTATAAAATTGAAAATTTAATCCACAAGTTGGTTGAAGAAAGCAGTCAGGCTCATCTAATACACTGTGGAGAAAAACAAAATATACTACTTTACATGTACTCTAGTGACCATAGCAAATATTGAGGTTCCTTGAAAAGCAAGAATTTGACTAGATGAGTGACAAACATCTGGTCTCTGCTCCACACAGCCAGTCAATGGCTCAGTTCCTGCCAGTGGCATACAGTCACATGAACTTTCTGCAATTTGTTCATGAGCACAATTTATTTGAGAAGGGAAATCTTCAATCTCTAACCCATACACAGCACTGTGAAACAAATCTGTAACTGGAAAATTAAATTCTCCAAATAAAGTTATTCTGAACCACATTACTATAATGCACCAATAATTTGGGTTAATGTGTGTTAAGTGCAGCAAATTTTAAGAGAGACTTTTACATGTGCACTGCTTCATTTTATATTTCTGTGCTGAACTCATATTCCTTCAATTTTACATTCAATTTAGTTTACCAGAACAAAAAGGAAAACATGTTTTCACCATAAATATGCCCTTCTGAAACCAAACATCAGGAATATTACGCTGCATCAATGCCACAATAACAACACAACGCACCCATTGTACCACGAAAACAGCAACCAGTTAAGTCCTTCCAGCTGATAAGCTCTTAGCTTGTTCCCATTCTTGTAGTTGGGTGATTCCTCCAACTTAACCCACTCTTCACCAGTTGGCTTCTTCTTGGTCTGCAAAATCAAGTACAAGATGAGTCATCAAATAATGTCATGACAGAGAAAACACTTTTTACAGTTTACATCTCATTCTTTTCATTTTACTATGAGTTATCTTAATACAACTGGACAGAGTCAGTATAGTAAGAGCTTGACTGAAGAAACATCCATATTCCTGGCAGGGGTAAGAGTGTTCTATCTCCTCCAAAATGCCCAGACTGGTTCTGGGGCCCAAAGAGCCTCCTAGTCAATCAGTTCTGAGGGTTCTTTCCTTGTGGGCAAAGTGGCCAGGGTGTCAAGCTGACCATTCACCACCATCTAGTGACAAGGTTAGGAATGAATGGATACCCCTTCTACACCATACGCCTTCATGACATGCCCAAGAACAACTAACTTTACTACAGCAGAAGTAGCACACTTTACATGGAAAAATCACTACAAGAAATTGCAAGGGTTCTGCCATGGCCACTTTTTTTCACCACTACGTGACGCTGCATATCAACCATGTTACACCTGTAGATAGTAGGCAGGTAGGGGGGCAAGTCTCAAACAGCACAATGACTACAGCCGAATCAGAGGACAGATTCATCTCACTCACAAGGCTCTAATGTGACCAAGATTAAAAAAAATGTAATATCTGAATGAGTTGAAGTTATAAACCTTTACCTTCCACTTTTCTTTTGGTGGTCGTTTGTTGTTGTTTCCATACTGCTGTATTTTGACAGGATCAACATCTTCCTCTAGTTCCCACGTACTATCTTCATACTGCATTGAACGCCACTTCACAAGATAGTGCTTGATTGTCTTACCAGTATTAGGATCAGTGTGTTCTGCCATATCCAACACTCTATCCACTTCAACATAGTCTGGATTATATGGTTCATCTTCCAGCTAGAACCACAACAATTCATTCATATTTCAAGCACGGGCTTGAAACAATTTGCTAAAACTTTAACAGAGCAGATGTACATAAGATCAGTCTGAAATTAGGTACATGAAGGCACAAACTGAACACAAATAGCACAATATTGCATTCTGTTACAATGCCAAATGCAAGGGCAGATACAATTAAGGTCACTGAAGATGTTCTGAAAAGTCTGGGAGGCTTGTAATCACTTATGAAATTTTTAGTCCTACAGATCAGTCTATACTACTGCATTCTTGTTTCACACGTTAAATCAGAAGATGTGTCTCTCATGGATAACTGTACCATACAAAGCCTACTCCATGGCCCTTACGAAGTGTACAAATGCTCTGTTCGTCAAGAAATTCGTCTTTCATGAACCTCAGGGCTCTTTACTGTGTTGACAAGACACCATCACTGCAGCCTGGCCTCTGACAGATTAATGCAGTTCACATCCTCACACCCTGTTCCACCAAGACCTTTACCACTCTCCTCCCATTACATTTTTGGCACAAATTCTTTGTTCCTCTAGTTTTTCTTGCTTCTAATTTTTCACTTTTCCTTAATTCTTGTCAAAGTTCTGTACAACAAACCACGTTACCCCTGTGTTAAATTACATCTGTTACAAGTTTCAAACCCAAGGGGCCCAAGAGCTACATTACGTGTGAATTTCACAACCCCTACATGATATATAGCTTACCCTCTCAAAATAATCAAGGTGTCATTAATTTTACCACAAAGGGCATATGTTACATGCTTATAGTAAATTCAGTTTTATTTTAAAATTCTTCACATAATCATCAAATGCCAACACCACACATAAAAGTTGGAGTAAGATGTAACAGTTATGTAACTATGGGATATTTAGCACAATGATAAATCCTTCCTGAAACATAAACTTACATTTTCAAAAATGTTTGCATGATGTGCCATTTTCTGCTTGAAGCGCTTCAGTTTTGCCGAGATTCTCTTGTCTCCCTTAAACAATTCATCCTCAGTCTTCCACTCACAATGAAGGTATGAGAAATTTCTATATTTAACAAAGTATTCTTCTACCTCCACATACTGAACATCAGATTTACTGTGACCCAAGTCCTGTTTGAATCTCTCCCTTATACTACTCTCCTCTTTTATAGTAAGTGGGTCTCTGATTCTGTCACCCTTAAACTTCATTTCTTCAGCAGATTCTGCGTGCATGGAAGTAACAGGCTTTTCTTCATAAAGGTTGGTAGATGTAATACTGGGTTTGAGACTGTTATTAGAAGATACTTTATCTTCATATCGCTGGCCATCTTTAATGGCAAGACTACCACCTACACAAAGTTCAGATCTCTCCATCTCATCCACTAAGTCATCTGGATGCTTCAAGTTGCCTGCACTTAGTCCAACAGGTTCTGGCACAACAGAGTCCTTACTTATAATATCACTCTTAGTAGAGGCATCACAACTGGTCCCACCAGGGTCTAATAGTGCTGCTTTGTCTTCTGTCCTGGTTTCAAGTTGCACTTTTCCTTCTTTGTTTTCAGGGACCACTTTAACTTCTCTTCTGCCTCTCCGAACAGCAAGAATGAACTGAACGACCATGGAATCTTCATCTGTAGTGTTCTGAAATCAACCACAAAAACAGCACCTCAAATCAGCATTATAAAATAAAACCTTTACAATCTTTGATATCTACTACACAGTTCACTTTTCCCTCTCTTTACCCAACTGTACTGGTTTAAACCCCAACCCCAAAGACAGTGACTTTAATCAGAATATCAACAGTACACTACATTACAGTACCGCCATCAAATCTTTTCCGCCTTAGTGTAGTATTTTTACACACAAAATGGAGGTAAGACCTACAGACTAACTACTTTAAATGTGACTGGATACTACAAGTAACTACAAGATGGACCAATTTTACAAATCTTATAAATTCTTGTCGCATGAAGGCAGATTATTTTGAAAACCCAGTACTAAAAGTCTGTGGCCAATATCAAAGTCAAAACTAGAATAATTTCTCTCTTGAGAAGGTTTCAAATCACTTGTAATAATCATATAATCAGCCATTATCCTCCAACAAAACTAAATTTTTGTTATTTTATGACATAACTGCTTTCCAAACCATCTACAGCTAAATGCACCAATTTACTTCCCAGCCACATTTATACTCACAATATATACGAAGTTTGGCTTTACAGCAGGATCCACAGCATCATCAGAAGAGGCTTTTGAAGTATCCTGCTTAGGAGTGCCTTCCTTTGGGGAATCATCATCTGATATACTTAACATTATATCGTCTACATATTTCTTCCGATGAGTATTACGAGCAGATCGACGTTTCTGTGAAATAAACAATGAACATGTATATTCTAACAAAACTCTGGTAATCACAATATTTGTTCAACTTGTCCACTTCACAATGACAAAACTAAAGAAAAACTAAACTCTCTTTAATGCAATTGACATACACTTTTGCTGACAAAAAAAAATTTATGAAATTCACTCTGCACATGCTTAGCTGGTCAATAATCACTATGAAGACATCAACATAAACCACTAAACACCCTGGAGAACTATTTTTGAACACCTAACAGTCACTTGGCTACTAAACGCAAGTTTCATTACTGTTCAACACCAGCAAATAACTGGTCAACACCAGCAAATAACTGATACCAATTTCACACACTACTATAGGTTCCAATTAAATGTTAGCATTTAATCAACAGGGCTGGACACTGAAATTTTAGTGTAGCCTTTACATAAAATGTGATTACATTAACCAAAATGGTACCATTATGATATACATGGCATGGCACTTTTATATATCCTTGCTGCCTATATACAAAATATGATTTTGGGCTCTAGCCCTACCTGCATCCTATACAGGGGACAGCCATAAGTTAAGGGGTGATGCTCTACCCACTGATTCCACACTTGTGTGTGGTACCAGTGTTTTGGTTGTTTCTGGTTACTGAAATGTTAATTCAGATTTTACTGTTTTATGTTAGAAGAGTTTACAGTTAATGCTCTACCCACTGATTCCACACTTTTATGCAGTGCTACTCTCCTGGTTGTTTCTGGGTACTGGAGTGTTAATTTGGATATTACTACTGTCCAAGTTACAGGGCAAACAGAACTTTCAATTATCCTGCATTCAACAACAACAAAGGGTGCAAATAATTAATTTCTGGGATCAACATGACATTTGTTTGTCAAACATATTCATTGTAACCTAGTCAATACACCTAAATTATATTTGTTGTATACTACACTCAGTAATTATGTTACACCTAGTACTAACTTTGAAAAATCACATGTGGGAAATTTTTAAATACATGTACATACATTTTTAGAGGCTTCTGAATCATCCTCTGGAGATGGGGGAGGTGTTGCCACCATATCCTCAACATCAGACTCATCAGCTGTATTCAACTTGTTCTTCCTCTTCTTTGAACTCCCAAGTGAACCTCTGAAATTATGTGATGTTCAGGGTAAAAGATATGCCACTTCATTTATTAGGAATCCCTACATACCTATAACTCGACTGTAGAAGTTAACACAACAAAATATAAGTGCCTATGAATGTGAACGCTTGCAGCTTCAGACTTGGATTCTCATCTAAACCTCAGACCACGAAGTACAGAATACAGTCGAACTTGGTTATAGCATCATGACAAGGAATGAACATTCTGTGTCATTATAAATGAGTGTTCTTCTAACTGAGTAGTATAATGTTATGGTTCTTCTTCTTCCTCTTCTTCAATGGCGCTACAACTCTGAAAGAGTCTTGGCCTTCTCAACAACAGCCTTCCATTTAGAGCGGTCCTGTACTTGTTCTGCCCACTACACAAACTTCATCTTCTTCAAATCATTCCTGACATCATCTTCCCATCTAGACTTGGGCCTTCCAGCTGGTCTTCCCATGAATGGTTTCCATTTGTGTATTCTTTTCACTATGCTGGTTTTGGGCATTCTATTTGTGTGTCCAAACCAACTTAATCGTTGGGCTTTAATATAATTTATTATGTTCCGGTGTTTAATTAATTCATCCAACTCCTTATTTGTTTTAATTCTCCACATACCGTTGGCTTCCTTAGTTGGCCCAAATATTTTCCTTAATATTTTCCTCTCATTTGTATAATTCTTTCTTTGAGGACCCATGTTTCACAACCATAAACTACAACTGGTCTAATTACTGACCATTATAACTTCAATTTGGATTTCCTGGACACCAAATCAAAATAAGAAGCGCTTTGTTTGCATAGAATGCTTTATTCCCTTTAGCAATTCTTTCTCTAATTTCTTCTTCCAGTGTTACTCCCATTCACAAAAGTACCATGGTAGCTGAATGATCTAACCTGATCAATATGCTTGTTGTCCACAATTAGTTTATTTAGTTGGGTTTCTAGCTGAATGATCTAACCTGATCAATATGCTTGTTACCCACAATTA
>Ga0123355_10004740_pt1 | contig 19777 bp, 21 predicted proteins | sample TergutEmb28metaG_3_FD_89872 | JGI IMG/M metagenome (GOLD analysis project Ga0123355, IMG submission 89872) | Embiratermes neotenicus P1 segment gut microbial communities from Petit-Saut dam, French Guiana - Emb289 P1 | ecosystem: Host-associated > Arthropoda: Insects > Digestive system > Gut ...
ACCCCCCGAAACAGAAGAAAAGGTGGACATGGCAGGACTTGAAAAGGGAGCCACCCACGGCAAAGGAATGGGCAACCAATTTTTGGCGCATATTAGAGAATGCGACGCGATTGTTCACGTTGTACTCTGCTTTGCAGACGACAATGTTATACACATTTACGACAGTGTCGACCCTGTCCGGGATATCGAAACCGTTGACCTCGAGCTAATTTTTGCCGACCTGGAATTGATAGAGCGCAGACTCACAAAAGTAATAAAAACCGCCCGCACAGACAAATCTTTCCAGCGTGAGGCGGATATTCTTTCGCTTATAAAAGAAACTTTGGAAAACGGCAAGGCCGCCCGTACCTTAACATGGGACAACCCCGAAGAACTAAAACTGGTAGAAAGCTTTACCTTGATAACTCAAAAGCCTGTATTGTACGCAGCCAACGTAGCGGAAGACGACCTTGGCGACATCCCCAAAGGTTCGCCCTTGGAAGCACTGAAAAACTACGCCCAAGCAGAAAAATCCGGCTTTTATGTATCATGCGCCAAAATGGAAGCAGAAATTGCCTTGCTTGACCCGGCAGAGAAACAAATGTTTCTGGAAGACTTAGGCCTGACAGACTCCGGCCTTGACCGCCTTATTAACGCAGGCTACGAAATGCTGGGGCTAGTCAGCTTCCTGACAGCAGGCGAAAAAGAAGTACGCGCATGGACAATCCGTCGCAACACAAAAGCCCCCCAAGCCGCAGGCAAAATCCACAGTGACCTCGAAAGAGGCTTTATCCGCGCGGAAGTTGTCGCTTTTACAGATTTGATGGAAAGCGGTTCGTACGCTACCGCCAAGGAGAAGGGTCTTGTGCGCGTAGAAGGTAAAGAGTATATTGTGCAGGACGGGGATGTTATATTGGTTAGGTTTAATGTGTAGGGTGTTGTAAAATGGAAATAGAAAGAGGGCTGTCTTGCTAATAAGGCAGCCCTCTTATAAATTATCGGGTATTTTAGAACTGTCCGCTAACAGTATACACACCTTCGGCATCTATCCATATGCCATAGGCACCTGTTTGTTCTGCCAGTATATATCCTTTTTCTAACGGCAATATAAACAATGCCGTGGACAGCACATCTGCCATCCAAGATTCTTCATGCATCACAACAACTTGGACAAATCGCTCTGCCGGATACAATGTAGTCGGGTCAATGATATGTCCAAAACTTTGACCATCTACTGTAAAAAATCTAAAACTATTATTGCTTGTTGACACAGAAGCACCCGTTACGCTAAGGGCATCTCCGAAAGTAGGCTCGCCACCCCTCGCCAATTCCGTTTGAAAAGGATTCGAAATTCCCGCAGTCCAAGCATCACGTTCCCGCGGAGTCCCCATTGCCACAATATGGCCGCCTGCGTTTAACAACATGTTCTCCATGCCGGCTTCTGCTGCGGCTTCCATAGCAAGTCCTGCCGCAAAGCCTTTAGCAATAGAACCCACATCCAAAGACATGCCGGGTATTTTAAGAAAGACTGTTCCGGCATCCTCATCAATGACCATATGTGATATATCTGAAAGTTTTGCCGCAACCAGTAGGGCTTCTATCTGTGGCAGCGTAGCATAATCGAGATTGCTAATACGATATTCATGCCAAATACGAAGCACCGAGCCTAACGCGACATTCACCATGCCGTCGGTTAGTTCATATGCAACATGCGCCGCCAAAAGCAGGTCTATTATATCCTGGTTTACCGCCACCGGTGCGACACCCGCATTCGCGTTAATCGTATAGAGGTTGTTTATGCCATCATAAGCGTTGAAAATATCATAATATCGATGTAACTCTTCCAGCCGTCCAAAGACGATATTCGAGTAGTATTCAAACATCGCCTCGCTTTCGGCATATCCAATAAAAGTAATCAACGTATCAAAAGGGCCTATCTGATGGGCAATAAACCTCTGATAGGCCGGCGCACGAACAGTTAAAACTAAAACCGCCAGTATAAAGCAAAAGCTAATTAGAATTATTATCTTGTATACATTTTCTCGGGCAAACTTGCACACAAACTCCACACCCCGTGCATTTTTCATAATCTATCACAGCCAGACTTAGATTTCCTTCCATTTGAATTGCGCCATATTCACAATTCTTCACACAAAGCTTACAGCCGATACAACCAACACTGCAATTTGCCCGAACAGCCTTGCCGCCGCTTTGTGCATTGCAACCCACGCAAATAGCTTTGTCCTGCGGCACCATTACAATAAGGTCTTTTGGGCAGGCAGCCACGCAAAGATTGCAACTTACACATTTTTTAGAATCCACAACAGCGATACCATTAATAATCTGTATCGCACCAAACATACAAGCACTAATACAATCCCCACCGCCAAGGCAACCAGAAGCACAGGCCCGAGGCCCACGGCCGGTAAGCCGCACGGATGCACGGCAGTCGGCAACACCGCTATACTTGTAAAGAAGCTTATCCGTACCAAAACATTTGACAAAGGCAGTAACCGGTGTCATTTCAGTAGCAGCAACACCCATTGCATCAGCCAAATTTCGGGCTAACTCAACACCGCCGACGGGACACCCCCCGCAATCAGCACGGCCTGTGTAAAGCTTTTCAGCAAAATCAGCACATCCCGCACATCCACACCCACCGCAATTAGCCCATGGAAGCAGGCTCTTTACTGCAGTAAGTTTCAAGGGTTCCTCAACTTTCATTATAATACTAAAATAGCTTAGCATCAAGCCAAACAGCAACCCCAAGCCACCAAGTGTCATAATGCTAATCAGTATCATATTCATAGGCTAATCAACCCTGTGAAACCAAAGAACACAATAGACATAAGGCCCGCCGCAATCATAGCAATGGGTATGCCTTTAAAGTCAACCGAAACTTGATTGTATTCAATGCGCTCTCGTATACCCGCAAACAGAACCATAACTAAAGTAAATCCCACTGCGGCACCCATCGCATTAGCAATTGTCATTACAAAACTGTGTCCAAATTGGTCTACGTTAATTAAGATAATGCCCAAAACTGCACAGTTTGTGGTGATAAGTGGCAAATATATACCCAATAGTTTATACAAGGCCGGTGCGGTCTTTTTTAAATACATTTCTACCAGTTGCACCAAGCTTGCGACAACAAGTACGAAAACAATGATATTTAAATATGTAATGCCCAAGGGATATAGTATAAAATTATGGATTATGAAAACAACTGCAGCCGACAATGTCATGACGAAGGTAACGGCAAACCCCATACCCAAAGACGATTCCAGTTGCTTCGAGACGCCTATAAACGGACAAACACCCAAAGAACGTGAAAGAATTACGTTATTAACAAGTACCGCACTAAGAAATATCAGAAAAATTTGCATACATTACACCTCCTGTCGTTCACGTGCCTTGCGCCGAAGGGCTGTTAGCCCTGCCAAAATAAAACCAAATGCCAAAAAACCGCCCGCAGGCAAAGCCATCAAGATAAAGCCGGGAAAGGTATCGGGAAGGACATTATGGCCAAAGACAGTACCAAAGCTGACAATTTCACGAACAAAACCAAGGACAACTAATGCCAATGTAAAACCTAACCCCATTCCTAAAGCATCAAAAACAGTAGAAACTACCGGATTTTTTGATGCAAAGGCCTCCATTCTGGCCAGAATTATACAATTTATAACGATAAGCGGAATAAAAATACCTAACGCGCTATGCAACGCGGGAAAGAATACCTCTGTTAACATGCCCACCACGGTTGTAAATGTAGCAGAAAGCACGATAAAGCATGGAATACGAACCTGCGCCGGAACAAAATTGCGCAACAGAGATGCAACAAAACAGGAAGCTAAAAGAACAAATAAAGTCGCAAGTCCCGTTCCTATGCTGTTTTCCACATTGGTAGTTATTGCAAGCACAGGACATAACGCAAGAGCTTGAACAAAAACGGGGTTTTCGTCAAGTATGCCTTTTTTAAACCGCACAAATGATGCAAACATGGTATACCCTCCTTATGGTTGCTGTATGTTGCTGAAATATTCCATTGCGTCATTTATGCCTCGTAAGACCCCATCAACTGTTAGTGTAGCCATAGAAACCGCATCAATCTCATGCGGGCCTTCCGCACGTCGGACGGCAGTCAAAGTACCGCTTCGTCCAACAAATTGCTGCAAAAAGTCATCGTTATCCAAAAGCAAACCGCCAAAGCTCCATGTTTCGTTGTGGCTCAAAATTTGCACCCCTTGAACAACCCCTTGAGTATCAATGGCAACAGCCATATCAATAAGGTTATAACCTTGCGGAGACACGAAGAATACATATCCGTTAATTGCACCGCTTGCGTCAAGGCTTATGGCCATATTAATGTGCTGGGCGTGGTACGTTCCCGGTAAAAGTTCCTCAACTACCGGCGTATTGACATTTTGATTAGCTTGCGCTATCGCGTCAATAGGCGCGTCAACCCCGCTAAAATGTGCTGTGGCATCATTAACGCCCCTAAGTATGGCATCTACGGAAATAGTCGCGTTGGCAATTATATCAATCTCTTGCGGACCGGCGGCTCTTCTTGATGCAAACAACATACCGGAGCGTCCGGTAAACAGGTCTGCAAACCAATCATCTCCAATTGCGGAACCAATCCCTGGCGTTTCGGAATGGCTGATAACTCGCATCCCTTCGATATAACCTTGAGGGTTAAAAGCGACCATCATCTCAATTTCTCCGGCAAAACCTCTTGATACCGCAGTGAATACATATCCGATAAAATTTCCGGCAGCGTCATAACACCGTACGAGGTCTGTAAGAGTAGAATCATGTTCCCCCAAATCAACAGCAACGGTACGATGGGTAGCAGGCATTAGCTCCAAAACCGCGCCTGCCGCCATTCGCGCACGCTGTTCTGCCAAAGGCCCCGCTGTAACAGTATAGGTAAGTCCAATCAAAACAGCAGACGCCAGCGTAAACACTAACAATACAACGGTCGGCTTTATCATTTTTTTCATAGTGATTTTTCCGCACCTTTCGCTTTTTTTGTGCCAAATACACGCGGCCGTATAAATCTATCAATTAGTGGTACAGTCAGATTCATTATCAATATTGCGTAGGCCACACCTTCCGGGAAGCCGCTATACAAACGGATTATCACCGTTAGCACACCACAGCCAATACCAAAAACCAGTTTGCCCATAGACGTCATTGGCGATGTAGGGTAATCGGTAGCCATAAAAAACGCGCCCAGCATCAATCCTCCAAGGAGCAACTGATATACAGCATGGCTATCCGTCATTCCACTTGGGTGTATCAAGACTGTCATCGCAAAGGTGGTCGCAATAAAGCTAACAGGAATATGCCAAGTGATAGTCTTGGTTACAAGCAAAAATACACCGCCAAGCAACAGAGCAATCGCACTGGTTTCACCAATGGTGCCACTTATGCTGCCAAACAGTGCGGCTACATAGTCAACCGCAACAGGGGTTGTACCTACCGAATTAAGCAACACCAGCGGCGTTGGAGATGTTATGGTATCAGGTGCTACCCAGCCGGAAAGCGGTGCAAAAAAACCCGCCGCCATATATCCGGCAAAAGAAATCGTAAGCACAGACCGCGCTGTTAGAGCGGGATTAAGGAAATTTTGCCCCAACCCGCCAAATATTTGCTTAACCACCACAATCGCGGTAAAAGTACCTACAACAGGCAACCACATCGGCACAGCGGGCGGCAATATCATCGCAAGCAAAAGTCCAGTTACCGCGGCACTGCCATCAGTTATTGTTACTCGCTTGCGCGTTAGCAATTGGTATCCAGCTTCAAATAAAACAGCTGACGTAATAGAAATTAAAATTATCAAAAGTGCGGGCAGTCCAAAAAAATACACGCCTAATATCGCCGCCGGTGCTAAAGCTATGAGGACATTTCGCATTGTCTTGTCTACTCTGTCCGTCGTATGTATATGCGGCGTATAGGTAACAATGGGGTGCTGCATCGCCTCACCTCTCTATCAAGTTTTTTCGTTCCACGTAATTTTGCCTATTTCCTGTTTCATTACATTAATCGCCTGCGCAACATGTCGGTGAGCAGGACACACGTAAGAGCAACAAGCACATGACATGCAATCCATACCATTGTACTTTTTAAAACGTTCTTTGTCGTTGCGTCTGGCATACGCGCTCAAATCCAAAGGAATTACACCAATGGGACAATGGTCTACACATTTGCCGCAACGGAAGCAATTTTGTTCCGGTGGCCTTGCGGCTTCCTGCTCTGTCATTAATATAATTGCGGAAGCAATTTTGATTATAGGCACATCAAGCGTATATTGCGCAACACCCATCATAGGACCCCCTACAACAATTTTATAAGGCTCTGATTTTATGCCTCCAATTTCTTCCAACAAGTCTTTAAAAGTCATGCCCAGGCGTACTTCATAATTACCCGGGGTCTCCACAGCACCGCCTGTAACCGTTACAACCTTGCGCATCAGAGGCCGCCCCTCTACCACGGCTTGATGGATGGCTATAATCGTATCTACATTATGTACAATGCATCCCACATCCATAGGCAGGCCGCCGGATGGCACTTCCCTACCCGTACAGGCGTAAATTACTTGCTTCTCGCCGCCTTGGGGATATTTTGTAACGAGAGGAATTACTGAAACACGGTCGTTACTTATCATCTGCTTGAACTTTTCAATAGCATCGGGTTTGTTGTCCTCGATGGCTATAACACCACGCGCCTCGGGGAACATATGCAACACAATATCCAGCCCCGAAAGAATTTCCGCTGTTTCTTCCAACAATACGCGATGGTCGGTGGTTAGATATGGTTCGCACTCGGCAGCATTGACAAAAACAGTGTCAATTGGCTTGTCCGTTGGCGGGTTAAGCTTGATGTGGGCAGGAAATCCTGCGCCGCCTAGACCCACAACACCTGCTTCATGAATTAGGGCAAGTATATCCTCTCGTGGCATGTTTTTATAACCCTCGGGCCGCCGCACGGATAGATGTTCGCTAAATTTACCGTCGTTTTCGATAAAAACAGCCTGATACGTCTGACCTCTAGGCGAGAGAGCATAGGCAATGTCCACAACTTTGCCGGATACCGTCGAATGTATCGGCGAAGATACAGCCGCATCACTATCGCCAATTTTCTGCCCCACGGTAACAAAATCGCCCACAACAACAATAGGTGTACAAGGCACTCCAATATGCTGAACCATGGGATATACCATAACAGTATCCACCTTCGGCTCTATGCGCAAAATAGGCATTTCGGCCGTAATTTTTAAGTCCGGGGGATGGATACCCCTGCTAAAGGATTTCTTTTTCACCAAAAACACCTCTAATGAGATTTGTTTCAACAGCATTATATCCTACAAAAAGCAAAAATTCCGTGCTTTCAACCACAAAAACGCTTTTACATTACAATGCCCCTGCGGCTTTTACATTAATACCTATCATCTTCATAAGATGTCTGGCATTGCGGGTAGCACTAATTCCGGGTTTGATTTTAAAGTCGAAATATATTTCACCATCAATGTAATTCTCGCTAAAATGATAATTGTCAAAGCCTTCTGTTTTGCACACTTCAAGGTCGTGAGTGGTGACCAGCCCAATATTTTGCTTCTTATTTTGTTTGTTGGAAAGATTCAACAGCACCTGCTTGGCACCTTCAACTCTGTCTTCAGAATTTGTACCGGCAAAAATTTCATCAATCAAAAACAGCATGGATTTTTCGTTATCTATGATATTTTTTATTCGCAGAAGTTCTGCATAAAATGTGGAAATATTTTTCTTTAGATTATCCGGAGGCCTCATGCAAGTCCATATGTCCACTATAGGGGCATGGAACTGAGTTGCACAAACCGGCGCACCCATATATCCCAAAATAAAATTGATACCTACTGTCCGTAAAAACGTAGTTTTACCCGACATATTTGAACCGGAAATTATGGCTATGCCTTCTAACGCAAAATCATTTGTCACCCTATCGTGTTCTTCAATTAGGGGATGGCCAAGGTTTTCGGCTTTAATTGTAAGCGCATCATTAAATTCGGGATATGTCCAACTTGGGTTTAACTGAGGCAAAACTGCTACCGAAGCCATAGCTTCGAAATAACCGATTGCCTCCAGCCAAGTGCGCATGTCTTTAGCACCTTTGCGTCTCATGTTTTCCAGAATGCACACGCAATGTATATCCCACAAGAACAAAATATTTAACACCAAGTCCAGCAACGCTATATTTCTGACACTTAATGCCCTGGTCATTTTTTTGAGGTTCCACTTCGGCGGCAGTTTGCCCTGCCAAGTTTGGTTTAGTTCTGCCGCAAACGCGGTTTTTTTTATTAAATCAACTATAGCACCAAAATCATCAAGACTGCTACCAAACTTACTTAGTTCTTTAAGCACTGCCTCCGTTTTATGAGAAAGCGAAACAAAAACCAGCACTTGCATAATCACAACCAGGCCGGTAAAAATCAGCAACGCATTGTTGAATCCTATAATAAAATTTAAAACCACAAGCAAAACAATAACAATAGGAAGTACACGCGCCGCGAGCTTTGTAGATGCTTTCGCAAAAAGAGAATTACTGCTTTCAAAAAAATCAACAATCTCTGCTGGGTCTCGAGAGATATTTTTAGATAGCATTCCCGTAGTTTTAATAGTTTCGCAAAAATTCTGGTTCGCGGCAATTTCTTTAACAGCCGTCTGCCTCCGCAAAATTGCAACTCTGTCGCGCTTATTGGTTAAAAATAGAAGCTTTAAGATTTCCTTGCCATAATGACTATTGGTGTCGTTAAGATATTGAAACAGCGAATCTTCGCCAAATAGGTCTAAGTCTCTGCTGTATGGGTGATTCGCATCAACATATTCCGAGCCATTAGCCCCAAAACTTACCCACTTACCAGACTTGCGGTCTGCATTTCTTTGGTCAAGTTTAAGCTTTGCTTTAACAATTTTTTCTTGCTTTATGAGGCTGGAATTCCAATAGGAAAAAATTAAGAAAACCACTAAAAAGCCAATAAAAGCCAGTATCGTAAGTATACTATGCCCAATAAAGTGGCCATAAATCAATACTCCTTGAGCAAGTAGCACCGCAGCTATTCTTATATTCCTGTTTAAATTTATACTCATGTTTGCCCCATACCTTAACTATATGAATGTAATCCATATAGTAAGTTATTTACCCCAAGCCAAGTAAACAGTACTAACCCCACACCAACTATAGCCAAAATCGCGCAACGCTTGCCTCGCCAATTTTTGCGCAAACGCTGGTGAAGGTAAATAGCATAGAATATCCACGTTATCAAAGACCATAACTCTTTTGGGTCCCAAAACCAAAACCTCGACCATGCGTCAGCAGCCCAAAGGCTGCCTGAAATGATTGTAACTGTAAAAAACAACATCCCAAAAACAATTGCGCGATAAGACATGCGGTCGATTTGTATCATTAGCTTACCATTTTCGTCTTCATTCTTTTTTAGCATTTGGAGATATTTAATCCCGGCAACTGCAGCTACCGCAAATGCCGAGTACGCCACAACACCTGTACCCGCATGGACAAAAAACCATGGAGAACGTAGAGCTGGCATTAGGTCGTGGATATCCATATTGCGGGTAGCGGCAAAAGCCATCATTAAAGCAGCAGCAGGCATACCCACAGAGGAAATCCAAGGCATCTTGGGCCTTGCTAAAATTACAACAATGGAAATACCCAAAGCAAATGCCATGGAATACTCAAATGCACCCCTTATTGGGGCTGCATTTAGTATAGTTAAATCGAGCAAATCATACTTAGCCCACCATCGCCACATAAAATATGCTATGTGGAAAACAGTGGCAACAATAAACATGGCAAACGAATATTTCGTTATCTTTTCATGCTTAAAGGCCGTACCCGTGAAATAGGCAATTGTGGCAATAAGATACACAACCAGAGTTATACTAAACAACACATGCATTATATGTCGACCTCCCTTTCAAATTTTTGCGCCTCTATCGGTTCATCATCAGACGCATCTTTTGGTACATCTTCGCCGTCGTAAAGCATTGCTACAATCTCAAGGTCTATTCCGGAAGATTTTAAGCTCGTTATTTTGTACTGGCTACCTTTTAACACAACAATTACAGGAATAAAATAAAATGATAAAGCCAGTCCCACCATTAAAAGAATAGCAGCAGCAAGTAGCAGAGATGGAAATGGATGTGGCGAATAACTGACCCGTATAACCGGATAATTAATAAGTTCGTTAAATTCGAACCTAATACCTCCAACATGCACATGAGAACCAGGCACGGCAAAGCGATGTTCATGTACGTTATTGTCCATCACCATAATATAGTACAAGGGGTCTGGAAATATGGGAGCGTCGTATCTAAGCGGGATAATGCGCCCTGTTTCTTCATCCATGGTCCAGCCTTGAAACACCGTCTCAAACCATATGCCCGTTCTATTATCTGTAGTCAAAAAGGAACGTTCTACTAAATGAAATGTATCAAAACCACCGGTTTCCAAATCTACAGCTGTGATGCTGCCCGCATATAGATGCTGAAACTGGTAATAAACGAAGGAGTTGAACCTAAGGGGCTGGTTTACTCTTATTTCACGCACACCACTGGAGCGTCCGTTCGGGGCAACTGCTTCTATTATACTGATGCTCTCCGTCCGCCCGGTTACCGGGTCAAGCCTTGTAAAGTTAAAAAGATGCAGAGTAGAGCCATCAGACAATGTTGCTGTCTCACCGGGCATAATAAGTACATCTTCTACATCGGATAAACCAAGCACCAAGCCGCCAAACACAAGTATCATAAGCAAAGAAAAATGTACTACGGCAGAACCGAAATAGCCAAGGCGATTTTTGTAGTATATTGTTGCGTCACCGGTATTAAACTCTCGATAACGTTTTTTTTGTAAATATGTACGAAGGCGGGAAGTCTTAACTTCATCCAGTTCGTCAGATCGATAACCTTCTTCGGGTACGATAAGGGTATTGGGTAATAGTTTACGCAATACAAAAACACGGGATATTGTAGCGGTTGCTAAACTCAAACCCAACAGCACGCAAACAACAATAAAATACCACTGAGCAAATATGCGGTGCAAACCCATTGTCAGTAGTATTTCCCCAAAATTCGGATAATTTTCGATATACCAAGGCTCATCAAAGGTTTGAGGTATCAATGAACCAACCACAGAAAAGCCCGCAACAACCAGCAAAAGGATAAGGCCAAACTTCATGGAGCGAACAAATACATAGATTTTTCTCATAGCAATAAGGCTATCCCCTCACACATTAATAGGCCTGGCTTACAAAGGAGAATAAAACTACTTTGTAAGTCAGGCCATCTAAGATATTAGTGACCTATTTGTTGTAATAGGGCTTCCACTTCACGTGCGTACTCCCAGCCATACTCCATAGTACTGAATATGAGCCTGGAGTTGTGAGCACCGTTGGAGTTTTCGCTCACTGCCCAATCCCAGAAAAACTGGGCATTGCGGAAGGTGTATCTAATTTCGTCCAAAGTTTCTTCGGAGTGACTGCCGCTATCAACAGCTAAAACCAAACGCTCCATCAGGTCTGCCAAATGGCGACCCAGCCCATGTATAGCCGGATAGTAGTCGGCTTGAATTGCTCGCACTTCCGCGTATATATCAATATGACAATCGGAACAAGTACCTTCGATCAGTTGCAAATTGTTAAGAGGGCTAATTTTTCCATGGTCTCTGTAAGGGATGCCTTGTGGGCTTTCGCTATATGGCATATGACAGTCTGCACAGCTAAAAGCCATACCTACCGGAGATAAACTGTTATGGATAGCACCTCTGCCGTAAACCGCTTCAAATTCAGGATGTTGCACTTTAATCTGACGTACACCACTACGAGGGTTTGTGTAGTCCGCAAACGGTCTTCCGTCTGGCATTCTTGCTACGGTATTAAAATAATTTAGCGTATCAACAGGGTGCATACTGCCAAGACCCGAATACGGCAACACAACTTCCCAGCTTACCGGGTCAAAATGATATTCTATGTGGCATTGCGCACAGGACGAACTGCCGGCTGATACCATGCCTATATCAGGAAAAGCTGTATGGACATACTGTGCCATAACTCTAGGAGTCCCGGGTTCGTTGCCATGGCAGTTAAAGCAACTAACCGGCTGGGTCATAAGATGACGCAAATCTTCGAATGGGGTGGAATAAAATGCTATGCCCATATATTCCGCAATAGCAGGATAGTTTGCAGATTTGCAGGCAAAACAGTTAGCGCGGGTGCGGAAAGGGTAACGACCTGTCTCGTCCGTACTTTCTAACGCAAAGCGATGGCTTCTTGGACTGTTATAATCCAGCGCAAAACCAAATCCTTCGAACAATACTCGCGCGTAAGGATTTCTCTCCAAGTAGCTGTAATGCTCGCTTCTATCTGCTCTAAAATAGGATGCAACTACTTCGGGATGCTCGCTATACCATTCTTGAGCACTTATTACCCTAATGCCCACTCCGCCATGTTCAGGTACCGGTGGCAATTCGATGCTAGGGACATTATTGGCGGTATCACGACCACAACCGGCAATCATTAGTATTAAAATGGCCGAAAAAAATATGTATAAAATGCGCCTTTTCATAAAACTTTCCCTCCTTAAAGATGACATGTACATCGAAAACAGATATGCACAATCTATATTTCATATTTTTACACTATTTGCGGGAAATTTCCGTTGTTATAACCACGTAAAGAGAGTTCGTTAAAAATTATTTCGAAACAGGTTCAGTTACCTCGCACTGATAATACATAAATAGGGTTTAACCGAGTCTGAGTAGTATAGACATAACTCAAATGAAGCAGTAGAATAATAGCAATCGACACTATAAAAATGAAAGCAGACAGAGTTTTGAAAAAAATAATATTCATAACATCGGGGATGTTAGCTATTTCTCTCGGGGCTTTAGCAAGGTTTGTTCCCGGAGTTCCAACCACGCCTTTCTTGCTATTAGCACTATATTGCTTTAACAGAAGTTCGGAAAGATTATCCGCATGGCTCAAAGATACTTACTTGTACAAAAAATACTTGGGTAATTACATAAAAAGTAAAGCGATGGCGTTAAAACAAAAGCTGACTATACAAATATTCGCCAGCATTATGATGGCTATTTCATTTATAGCCGTAGAAAACTTAGTATTTAGGATGGTTATGGTGGTTATATTTATCACTCACCACTATGTGTTTATGTTTCATATCAAAACATACAGAGCCGATGTTGATAGCGAAGAAGAATTGCAAGACAAGTAAAAATGCGTACTTTGGTTCACGTTGCATTATTCTTAAGCTATGCCATACTGGCAGAAGAATGTATTATTGACATCACATTTTAACTGCTAATAGAAATTTCGTGCATATATCATGGATTGAAAAAGGTGGTGCTAATTTGAAATACAAGGCTTGGCATGATGTATTGAAAAAAGTTTCGCTCTTTAAAGGTATAAACGAAAATGAACTCGATGCCATGTTGCAGTGCATTGGAGCAGAAGTAAAAAATGTGCTTAAGAGAGAATTTGCGCTTCTTGTGGGAGATAGCGCAACTCATATTGGCATTGTTCTTTGCGGCGAACTACATATCCTGCGCGAATGTCTCGCGGGTAAGCGTTCAATAATAGCTGTCACTATGCCGGGCGAAGTCTATGCGGAGGCACTGTGTTGTGCCGGCATCGAAGAAAGCCCTGTTTCTGTGATGGCAAAAACAGATTCTACTGTAATGATGTTAGATTTTTCGCACATATTACGTCCTTGCTCTAATGTCTGTGGCTTCCACGGAAAGCTTATCGAAAACATGTTAAAAGTTGTGGCAATAAAAAATCTTAAGCTGCAAAACAGGATGGAGCTGGTAAGTATGAAGTCTATCAGGAGCAAAGTTTTGCACTATCTGGAATCGTTTGTGCCAAAACAAGGTCTAAACATAGTTGTTCCTTTTAACCGTGAAGATCTTGCCAACTTTCTTTGCGTGGAGCGCAGCGCATTGTCTCACGAACTGGCTAGAATGAAAGCCGAAAAGTTGATAGATTATAGAAGAAATCATTTTTATCTTAAATATGCGGCTAACCCCGCCGAAAGCAACAACATCGATTTATAGCCATAAATAGGATTTTTTATAAGTTCCTTTAATCAAAACGCATATTTTCTCGCCGGAAGTGAAATACTATCCTTGATAAAATCGCTCAACGGAAGGAGGCGAAAATATGCGTTCAAGAACATGGGACTATATAGCGTTATCGCTTGTAATACTTGGAGCCATTAACTGGGGGCTTATCGGCCTGTTTAGGTTTGACCTTGTGGCTGTCATCTTTGGCGGGATGGAAGGGATTTTAAGTCGTATCATTTATACCCTAATCGCGCTGGCGGGTCTTTACTGCATCAGCTTTTTCGGTAGAGAATACCACAGTCATGTACCGACAGAGCGTGCGGATACTCGACTTTAGTGACATATAAAAAAGGACGCTTTAGCAACGGCTGAAGGGTCCTTTTTTGTATTCATGCTATAGTAATATTAGTTGAAAACAGTCCGAAAGCGTGTTTTGGGCGAAGTCTTGAGGCGATTTTCAACTTATATTACTATGCCATTTCTTTCGGCTTTAGCAGCTCGGTAACCTCTTGTAAAGGTTCCCCTTTTAACGGCTTGCAATCATTTATCCTGTCATTCTTCTCAAGCACAGCAGACGCAAAACCGCTGCACCCGGGGTATCCGCACACGCCGCAGTTATACCCGGGCAAGAGATTAATCAACTTCTCAAGGCGTGGGTCTTCTTCCACTTTTAAAAATTTATCTGCAAAACCGAGTAACATTCCCAAAAGTATGCCCGTTACCAATAGCACTATTGCTGGTAATATTATTGCATTCATGATGCTGCTCCTTTCGAACGGCTGCAGTGAATGTTTTTGCATCCTGTGCAATCGTCAAAGTTGGTGCCTTCGGGCACAGGTGTTCGTTTGTTTAGTAAATACGTGACAAAAAACGCCGCTATCATTATTACAAGAATTAATATACCTACAATAATTTGCATTAATCCTACCTCCTACTGCCCAATCCCAACAAACCCAATAAACGCCATAGACATAAGCGCGACAGTAATAAGCGCGATTGGCACACCTTTAAACCCAATAGGTACATCCGCCGCAACAAGCCTCTCCCGCAGTGTGGCAAATATATAAATTACCAGCAAAAATCCAACAGAAATACCCAATGAATTGACCATGGCCGCCCCAAATCCAAGCCCGCGTGAAATATTAAGCAGCGACGCACCCAGTACCGCGCAGTTGGTGGTGATAAGCGGCAAATATACCCCAAGGGTCTTGTACAAAGTGGTCATGTATTTTTTCATAACCATTTCTACAAACTGCACCAACGTAGCTATCAGCAATATAAATACAATAGTACGCATAAATTCCAATTCGAACGGCACTAAAACACCGTAATATATCCCCCACGTTACAGCAGACGAAGCAACCGTAACAAAGGCCACCGCAAGCCCCATAGCAAGAGCAGCATTGGTCTTTTTTGATACACCCAAAAGCGGACAAATGCCCAAAAAGCTAACCAAAACAATATTCTGCACCAATACGGCACCGATAAAAATCGCAAAAAATTCCGTCATGCTTAATTCATGCCTCCTTTGTGGAAACTCCTGATTAAGTCCCGCGAGCTGTGCTGCATCGCAGGAAATGCGCGGCAATAGGCGCATTTCCGAGAAGCAGCATATGCGAGTGGATGACTTAACCAGTGAGTTTCGGCGGCGGAACAAATAGGTGAAAATCCGAGATATTTCATACTACGCCACCGCATCTTTAGAAATTTTGGCCGCGCGAGATGCCACTATACCTGACAGTACTCCAACTATTACCCCGAGCGCGATAAACGCCCCTGCCGGTTGTATGAACAGCAAAATAGCATATTCACTTGGGAAAATGCGCAAATACTGACCGAAAATATAAAACGCGCCCGTTCCCAAAAACTCTCGCATAAAGCCCACCGCAACTAACGCGATAGTAAAGCCAGTCCCCATGCCAAGCCCGTCTACAGCGGAAGGCAGTACACCGTTTTTAGACGCAAAGGCTTCTGCCCTGCCGAATATGATACAGTTTGTAACCACCAGCGGCAGGAATATCCCAAGCGCGCTAAACAGTTCCGGGAAAAACGCAGCAATAAACATCTCCAAAATAGTGGACGTGGATGCAATTATTACAATAAAAACAGGCAGTCGTATTTCCGACGGCAATATTTTTCTGATGGCGGAAATAATTATATTTGACATGGTTATAACAAACAAAACAGTGATACCCATGCCAAGGCTGTTTTCCACAGTGTTGGTAACCCCAAGCGCGGGGCAAAGTGCCAGCAAAAGTACAAAAACCGGGTTTTCTCTAAAAATACCCGCCATAAAATTGTCTTTCATACTAATTTCCACCTATTCGCCTTGTAAAGTCTTCGTAAGCGTGTGACATTGCGTCAATTATGGGAGCAGTGGTCAATGTTGCGGATACTATCACGTCTATTTCCGAGCTGCCATGCACATCTATAACGCGGTTCTTCCATTCGGGTGTTTCTATCCTTGTGCCAAAGCCCGGAGTTTCCCTGGAACTTAGCACACCAAAACTGGTAAAGTACCCTTCCGTGTTAATGCCAACCAAGTAGCTGATATTGTCTACAAATCCCTTTACCGTTTGAGAGTATACAAACCCGATAAGTTCGTCGTCGTGGAAGACTTCGATAATCTGCATTGTGCTGGGTACACCGGATACATCGTCTATAATATTGTAGCTTGTTGCCTGAGGAAAGCCCTCCAGCAACGCACGTTGGAAGTTATCCGCCTGTATTTGCGCAATGCGCGGAGTAGTTACTTCATTTGTAACAGCCAGAAGCACCGCGAAAAACGCCGCCACCAAGCCCAAGTACCCACCCAAGAATAGGATTTTTTTCACCTCGACAGCCTCCCTACCATATCATCTGGAACCCAATAATAACCGCCATAGCCAACACAAAAACCACACCAACACTAACCCACTTCACCCACAAATCCTTATTGGTAATATTGGCAGTCTTGCGGTCTATCAACGGAACAAACATATTCATAATCAAAATCGAATATCCGACGCTTTCCGTATGGTTGGAAAAAATACGAATAACAATCGTAAGCATGGCCAGCAAGATAGCAAAAATAACACGCCCTTGCCTGTTGACCGGGCTGGTAACAGGGTCTGTAGCCATAAACACCGCACCATACACAAACCCGCCGCTTAGCAAATGAAGCACCGAAAACCAAATGCCAACGCCCAAATAAATCCCAAGCATCCATGCGCCAACAAAAGTTACCACAATATATGTAATGGGAACAACCCAGTCCAACGCTTTTTTGTAAATCAAAAATGCCAAGGCAATAAGCGCGCCAAGCCTTGCTGTTTCGCCAATAGAACCGGGTATATTACCACGCAGCATGCTGGTGAACCCGCCAAGATTATCGATATGCGCCAGAACTTCCGCTTCCGTAAGATTCCACCCCGCAAGGGAAAGTTCGCTCAAAGGTGTGGCCGTTGTAACCGCATCATATGTAGCAGGCGTAACAAGCACCGACCCAAAAGCCACCCCTGCAAAAACCAACCCAACCGCCGCCGGGTTAAAAATATTATGGCCAAAGCCGCCAAACAAAAGCTTTGCAAAAACCTCGGCAAAAAAAGCCGACAATGCCACAACAAAAAGCGGCGTAGCAGAAGGCAGACACAATGCAAGTATAAGTGCGGTAACAATGGGCGCACCCCTGTAAACCCTTCTGTTATTGGCCGTAAACCTATGTATAAAGGAATTAAACTCTCTATGCTCCAGCTTGTCAAAAACCAAGTAGAATAAATAATGCGTGACCACGGCCGTGATGCAGCTTACCGCAAGAATTAAAACAGAATGCACGGCATAGTACATCCCAAACATTGTGTATTGGTTTACAATGCCAAACAGCGATACAAAAATAACCGCAATCACCACAATATTTAAAATATCGGTGGTGGTTTGATATCTCTTTAAATGGGGAGACGCTTTAAATCTAAATTTCATATCTGTACCTCTTTTAACGTTGAAATTTTACATAACGTTACTTTATACATTTTATATCCGGCTTATTTCGGTATTGTAGAATCTTTTTGCCTTATTCATAGACTCTGTAACATTGATAAACGACGGGCAAACATATGTGCATGTGCCACAGCTGATGCAATTTAGTACAGCCAGCTTTTTAAGCTGCTCTACATTTTTTAACTTTGTCTCACGGGTAATTTGCACCGGTTGCAAGCCCGACGGACACCTGCCTATGCATTTGCCGCATCTCAGGCAAGGCATTGGGTCTATTTCGTAGTTGGGCAGACACAGGAACGAGTTGCTTGCGGCAGTTATAGCCACATCATCCGTTACTATAGAGCCGCCCATAAACGGACCACCTGCCACCAGCCTAAAATTTTCGGGTACATCGTTGGTATAGCCGCCTATTTCGTTTACCACTTCCCCCAAAATAGTGCCAACACGTACTTTTATATTTTGTGGATTGACAAAACCTTCGCCCGAGAGCGTTACATAGCGTTCGTACATGGGTAAGCCTGTTTTTACACTTTGGGCAAGGTTTATAGCACTGGTGGTATTGTTTACAATAACGCCAACCTCCGATGGAAGGCGGTCGTATTCAAGTTCCAGCACTTGCTTGATAAGTGCCCGCTCCCAGCCGATGGGGTAGATGTTCGGCACTTGGTATATTTCTATATTGCAAGTTGGAAATTCATCACGCAAGCAGTCCGCCAAAACACTATACAGTTCGGGCTTGCCTGTTTTTATTGCCACTATACCCTTTTTTGCGTCCGCGGCCTTCATAAACAACAACAGCCCTTCCAGCAAAAGCTGAGGGCTTTTCTTCATATATAATTCATCCACAGATATATAGGGTTCGCACTCTACGCCGTTTAGCAGTACGGTATGGACATTTTGTGCATTAGAATATTTTACATATGCGGGAAAACCCGCGCCTCCAAGACCTACTATGCCAAGGTCTCTTATTGTTTGGCATACTTCGTTCCTTGTTGCAACAGGCCACGGGGATATGTTTTCGAGTGTATCGGCAAAATCGTTTTCTATTACAATATGGGGCGTTTTTTTTAGCGAAACATGGTCGCGATTTTCTATAGCGGTTACAGTCCCGGACACGCTTGAAAAAACAGGCACAATAAAATGGTCGGCACGTGCAGCCAATTTTGTCCCTATTTTGACATTGTCGCCAACCTCGACAAAAACATCAAACTTTTCGCTTCCCATATGCTTTAAGGGCATTGCAATAGTTTTGGGCAAATATTCAAACACAGGCTTAGTAGAAGTTCGCTTTTTGCGCGGCGGCACTACTACATGATTATCTCCACTAAAAAATCCCATGAAACCACCTAATTCCAGACAATTTCTAAGTTGCTTGTCATATCTAAAAAGTATACTTCATATGGTGGGTGGGTGTCAAATTATATGGAATGCGCAACTCATTTTGCGCAGCTCATTTAGTTGAAGTGCATGTAAATTGACAAAATCTTAGAATATGTCAAATGGTTTTGTCCGGATACTTAATGTATAATACTTACAAGTTGCGAGACATCTCTCTTGTAGCCACTGCTTTCACCCGGCTCTTTCAACAAACGGTAGCTCCGTCCCTGTGTATATCCGGCTGGAACGCATGTGCTTACATTGATAGCTGTTTAGTGGCTTATCGGATGGATATGTCAAGTTTATATTAAGG
>Ga0123355_10004741_pt1 | contig 19776 bp, 19 predicted proteins | sample TergutEmb28metaG_3_FD_89872 | JGI IMG/M metagenome (GOLD analysis project Ga0123355, IMG submission 89872) | Embiratermes neotenicus P1 segment gut microbial communities from Petit-Saut dam, French Guiana - Emb289 P1 | ecosystem: Host-associated > Arthropoda: Insects > Digestive system > Gut ...
ATCAGCCGGTTCCGCTCCGCTGTCCACTCGCCGATGAGGCCGGCCATGAACGGGTTCGGTCCGCCAGATCCAGGACCCCGCCCGCGCAGCGGTTCTTCGCCCGCCACGATCTGCCGCCCGTACAGGTAGAGGGAGTAGTGATTGTCGAGCCTGGACAGCAGCCGCGATTTCGCCGCGTCGTCGAGCGAGCTCAGGTAATCCGTCAGCGAAAGCTCCGGCACAAACGACGGACGGGGGAGTTCCTCGTGGATCAGCGCCTCAACTTCGTCTAGGTACGAGAGATAGAAGTCGAAGTCGGTCTTCTCGCCAATGTTTCCGTGCCCGCCGCAGAACCAGTCGAACTCCAGCGACCGCGCGAACTCCAGGTTCGGCTTGAACAGCACAAGCGGGTCCTGGCCCGCGAACCCGCCGAACGGAAGCTGGTCGATGTTGATGAGGTCTGCCGAGTGCCCGACCCGCTCTTCCTCAAGCAGGAACACCGAATGGTCCGGCGCGTGGCCCGGCCGGGGCAGCCCGTGCAGTCGCAACGTCACGTCCTCGAACGAGGCTGCGCCCGACGGCCAGTCGAGGACGTCGGTGGGACGGGGCAGGTCCGAGGAGAACCGCTCCATCCAGATCGCCGTGTTCTCACTTGCGATCACCCGAGGTGCTGTGCCGAGCAGCTCGAAGAGCCGCCGCGCCCCACCGACGTGGTCGGAGTGGAAGTGCGAATAGACGACCGCGGTCACCGGCAGCGGCGTGACCGAAGCGATCGCGGCGAGCGTGGCGTCGGCACCGCCGAGGAACGGGTCAAGCAGCAATACGCCACGCGCTCCGACGTAGAACAGCGACCCGTAGAAGTACCTGGTCACCCACCAGACCCGCGAAGTGACCCGCTGCAGGACGTAGGGGTCCATGACGCTGCGCGGAAACAGGTGCGCAACCCGCTGTCCCGGCTTCAGCACCGTCTCCGCGGACGGCTCCACGTACTCAGCCCCGGTGATGGAGACTGGTTCGGCTTGCCACGAATCCCGCATCACGAAGGCCATCGACATCTCCTTTGAGTCGCTTCTGCGCCGATGGTCGCACACTCTCCACAGGCCGGAAAGTAGGCCATTCGCCAGAAGATGCCGTCGTCATTCGTCGGCGAACATCACCGTGGCTGCTACCGGAAGGCGCCGGCGACCGCGATCGCGAGGACTGCGGCGAGGTTGGAGTACGGCGCCCGGGCGGAACTGACGAGCTCCGCCGACCCCGCGGGGGAGACCGCGACAATGAGCCGGCCGTCGGCCAGCGCCCGGCTGAGGCGGCCCGCGGCATCCGGGTCCTGCTGGCCCGCGGACCGTGCCGCCAGCACATCGCGGAGCGCGTCACGCAGCCGCAGCAGCGCGGAATGCTCCGAGCCGGACAGCCCGGCGTCAGCGGGCAGCAGCTCGGCGCCGTGCAGCCACTCGGTCGCCTCATCGCGAGTGGCGAGCGGGTCCTGGATCTGGCTCGCCGTCGCAGCGAGCAGCTGGAGCAGGGACAAAGCGCTGACTGTCGTTGCGGAGAGGTCTGATCCGGTCACGCTCTGATCGTAACGGTCCGCTGTCCTTCGCGTGGAAAGGTCGTGAGTAGAGCCAGCCTTCCGTGTTGCCTGCCAATCCGCCCGCTGACGGCGCGGACCGCCAGCGTCGCAGAAAAGGAGTCTGCCCGCCGGTGTGGCGCAGCGGGATGCCTGTCCGGCGCATGAACCCCCGGACGCTCTCTGCGGCCTGTCCGGTAAGCAGTTCGATGTGGTTCAGGCTGGTGCCGCACCCCCAGTAGAGGTCCTTGATCAGCGACGTGGTCAGCGGTACCGGCACCGGGAACCGCCGGCTCAGGGAGCCTCCTGCCAGCACGCGAGGGACGTCGTGCGCGGCCAGCGCGGCGGCGATCAGCGGGTCCGCGTAGAGCGCATTGACCAATTCGATCTGTTCGGGTCCCGGCATCGGCACCACGCCGCCGGACCGGACTGGCACGCCGAGCGCATGCGCGCTGCGCAGCACCGTTTTCGCCGACACGCCAAGCCGTTCACCGACCTCGGCGGCGGTCATGCCCAGCTCGACGTAGAGGACCTCCAGCACGCCGCCGGGCACGGTCGTGCGGTCCTCGCGGTTCCACCCGCCGCGGGTGCGCGCCTTGATCCCGTACCTGCCGAGCCGGCCCCGGACCGTCCGTTCCGGCATGCCCAGTATCGAGCCGATCTGCCTCGAGCTCAGCCGCGCGTCCTGGTAGAGCGCACGCAAGAGGCGCTCCGTACATGGCAGTTCAGCTGACCCGCCGACCGGCCGGCGGCGGCCGGCGCCGCGCGGACGCACCGCCACGCCGGCCTTGCGCAGCGCCCGCGTAACGCGCTGGCGTTCGATACCCGTCCGCGCGCCGATCGCCCGGGTTGACAGGCCTTCGCGTTCGTACAAGCGGACCAGCAGGTCAAGGTCGATGGGGGGACGGCAGGTTTGCCAGTCGGGCGGGGGCATGCGCGGTCTCCTGTCATCGTTCTGACAGGGACTGTTGGCGGTCATGTCCGCGGTTGTCGGCGAGCCCCACCGCCGTACCCGGGTTGAGCATAAAACCCCGACGGCAGACGGTAAAGCCCCCGACGGGCTGGGGCCCGCCCGCCCAGCGCGATCTGACCTGCGACGCCCTTCCTACGACTGCGTGAGCTTCTTTCCCGCCTCGTTGCCCGCCACCGAGTAGACCACCTGCGTGTTGCGGGTCTTGAGGAAGTCCTCAAGCGACTGGCCGCGCATCGCCGCGTAGATGTGCAGGTTGGATACGCCGGTCACGGCGGCGAGCTTCTCCAGCATGAAGAAGATGACGCCGTAGTGGATCATGCCGCGCCAGTCCCGGGCGCGGATGAGGTTCTTCTCTTCTTCGGTGAGGCCGGCCTCCTTGAACGCCGTCTCCGGGTCGGCGAGGAACGCCGCCCGGTGCTCGGGGATGACCATGTCGTGCAGGAACCTGTTGATCCGGTACCCCTGCACGCTCCGCTCAAGGTCGAACGGGTAGGTGCCTTCCAGCTCCTCGGCGCCCTTCAGCTGCTCGGCCATCCGCTCGCGGTGCCGCTCCCTGACCGCTTCGGGGGTCGCGCCGCCCTTGTCATTGAGCACGAGCGTGGCGATGCCGGTCATCGACGGCAGGTAGTAAGAGCTGCTCACCCGCTCGACGTTGGCCGACAGCGCGCCGCGCATGACCAGCCACATGATGACCTCGGCGCCCTCGAACCCGCCGAGCGTGGCGTACTCGGCGTGCGTCATCTCCACAAGTGAGGACGGGTCGTCGGTGAACCTGTCCAGGAACTCGGCGTCCCACTCCGGGTTGTTGAAGCCCGCGCGCTCACCGTGCACCTGGTGCGAGAGCCCGCCGGTCGACACGATGGCTACCTTGATGTCCTCGGGGTAAGACTCGACCGCGCGGCGGATCGCCTGGCCGAGCTTGTAGCAGCGGGCGGCGGTCGGGATCGGGAACTGCAGCACGCCGATCTGCACCGGCACGATGGTCGTCGGCCACTTGCCGTCTTCGCGCTCGAGCAGCACCGACATCGGCGAGAAGAAGCCGTGGTCGAGCGGCTTGTCCTGGAAGGTGGACATGTCGAACTCGTCGGTGACCAGGGACTGCACGATGTGCGCGGCGAGCTTCGGGTTGCCCGGCACGGCCGGCAGGTCGCGTGGCTTGCCGCCCTCGTCGGCGACCGGGTACTCCCGCCCGATCCCGACGGTGAACGCCGAGTAGTGGTCGAAGAAGAACGACGTCACGTGGTCGTTGAAGATGTAGACGATCGCGTCCGGCTCGTTCTGCTTGAACCAGTCGGAGACTGGCTTGAACGCCGTGAAGATGGGCGCCCAGTCCGGGTCGTTCTGCTTGTTCTGGTCGTAAGCAAAGCCAATGGTGGGCGTGTGCGACGCAGCCACGCCGCCAATGATCCGGGCCATTTCCCGCCTCCAGTCATGCCTCCGCTTGTTTAGCGACTCTATAGTTGCGTGCAAGTGAAGTAAATTGACTTGTTGATTAGTAATCCATAACCTGAGGTTATGGATGTGCCCGAACCAGGGCTGCAGTCGACTGATCGCACGCCTCTGGCAGCACATGTCGCGCTGTCCCGGATCAGGCTCAGGCACCTCAGCTGCTTCGTCGTGGTTGCCCAGGAGCCAACCCTGGCGCGGGCTGCCGAGCGGCTGCACCTGAGCCAGCCGGCGGTCTCCAAGACACTGTCCGAGCTCGAGGACCTGGCCGGCCGCCGTCTGGTGGCGCGGGGCCGGGCGGGCAGCCAGCTGACCACGGCAGGCGAGCAGTTCCTGGCCTACGCGGTCGACGTGACCCGGGCGATGGAATCAGCCGCCGCCGCGCTCACCGGCGCCGGGACGCCGAGCGTGACCGCCGTGCACGTCGGTGCGCTGCCGACCGCGGCGGGCGGCCTGCTCGCACAGGCGATCGCCCAGCTGCGGCAGCGGCGCCCGCACGCCCAGGTGGCGGTGCGGACGGACCACAACGCCGAATTGCTCACCGCGCTGAAGTCGGGGGAGGTCGACTTCGCCGTCGCCCGGATGGCGGAGCCGGCGACGATGCAGGGTGTGTCGTTCGAGCTGCTCTACGCCGAATCGCTCGCCGTCGTCGTGCAGCCCAGGCACCCGCTGGCCGGCGGCTCCGGTTCCGCCGGCCGGAGCGTACCGGCGCGTGCGCTGCTCGACTACCCCCTGGTCATTCCGGGTGCCGGGACCGCTCCGCGGCACCAGGTTGACGGATTCTTCGAGGCGCACGGCATCCCGCTGCCGGCCGGCCGCACCGAGACCCAGGACGCGTCGGTCGCCCGGGCGCTGACCCTGCTGTCCGAGGCGGTGTGGATCACCCCGCGGCACGCTGTCCAGCTCGACCTCGACCGAGGCTGGCTGCACGGGCTCAGCGTCCCGGTCCCGGGCGGCGCCGAGCCGGTCGGCCTCCTGGCGCGCAGCGGGATCGCCCCGAGCGAACTAGCTATCCAGCTGATGGAGATCCTGCGCGAGCTGGCCTGAAGCACGGATGGCGGGCACCGTCTCGCTGGTCACGAGCCCTTGCTCCGCGGTGAGCTCGTCGATGATGGTGAACGCCTTCTCGATGCGCTCCGGTGCGTCGATCACGATCGAGATGGCAGGCACGTGCCTGCCGAGTTGCAGCAGCCGGTCACCGTGCGGCGGATGATTGCCGTGGAACCCCCAGACGCCTCGCTGGGTAGTCGCGCCGCTGATCCCGGCGGCGCGAAACCGCCGGACGATGGCCCGGTGGATCGGCTGCCCATCATGCCGGGCCGCCTCGGAGGTGTAGACCATCAGCTTGTGCCATAGCGGGACGCCACCCGGGCCGGTGCTTGGCAGCGCGGACGGGGAGCAATGCAGCTCGCCGTCGCGCTTGCAGATGATGACACGCTCCAGGGTCATCATGGGACGGCGCAGCAGGCCGCCAAGTTCGGGCAGCACCCGGCTGAGGAGTTCGCCGGAGCCGACGGCGACGACCATCATCGGCGTTCCGGCGTTACGGCTGAAGAATGCCGCTCGCTGCCGCTGCCCGCGCGCGGTCCCGTCGACGCCGAGCAGCGCTGTCGCGCCAGCGATGCCGCGCCGGTGCAGCAGATCGCAGACGGCCACGAAGGCAGGCACCCGGTAGACGCGCTCCTGACGGCCGAGGTAGATGGTCAGCTTGGTCTCTTCGTGCAGCGCTTCGCGCAGCCTGACCGGCTCGATCTCATCGGTGAGCAGCCGGGCTCGCTCCATGGTGACAAGACCGGTCCGGGTCAGCCGGGCGGTCGGGTCGACCAGCTCCTCGATCCGGGACGGGGTGTCCACGGCGATCGCGATCAGCGGCAAGTCCTCCGACAGGGACAGCGAACGGTCCGTCCGCAGCCGCTGCCTGGCTCCGAAGCCTTCGACCCCGCGCAGCAGGACGCTCGTCGCCACCTGCCGCCGCCCGTAGAGCTCGAGCAGCGCGTCGGCGGCAAACCTGTCCCCGGTGCGCTGGCGTTCGCCAAAGTAGCTGGTCAGCTTGAGGGCATCTGCGTTCACAGGTGCGCTCCGATCAGCCGGCCGAGCGCGGCCGCGGCGACCCCGAGCACGAGGCTGACGACGAGGTTGGCGAGCACCTTCCGGTGCTGTCGTTCCTCGGCCAGCCGCTGCGTCTCGAACATCCAAGTCGAGAAGGTCGTGTACGAGCCGATCACCCCGGTGCCCTCCACGAGTTCCGCGCCGCTGCTCAGTACGAGGCCGGTGAGCAGGCCGAGGATGACGGCGCCGGAGATGTTGACGACGAGCGTGCCGTAGGGAAAGTCGCGGCCCGTCGCGGACGACACGATCGCGTCGACGTAGAAGCGGAGCACCGCCCCTATCCCGCCCGCTAGCAGGACACCGGTCCAGATCAGTACGTTCATCGCCGCACCCGCACTCTCCGGACCATCGCGGTCGCCAGGTGGATCGCCGCGTATCCGGCCACGATGCTCGCCGCCGCGTACCCGATGGCGAGCCCGTAGGCGTGTGCGCTCAGCATCTTCACCAGTTCCACCTGCATCGTGGAGAATGTGGAGAGCCCGCCGCACACCCCGGTGCCGAGCAGCGGCCGACGGTAACTGGACAGCGGCAGCCGCTCCTGCAGCCGGGTGATGGAGTAGCCGAGCAGGAACGCGGCGGCTATGTTGACCCCGAACGTGGGCCATGGCCACGCCGTCGCGGCATGCGGGAAGGCCTGGGCGAGCTCGGCGCGCAGCAGGGTGCCCAGGGCGCCGCCGACGAAGATGGCGGCAAGCTCGCGGGCGTCAGGCCGCGGCAGCGAGGGATAACGCCGGCCGGGCGGGGCAGGGTGCGGCCCGGTCAACGGGCTCAGGCCAGTAGCTGGCTCAGGCATCAGGAAAGACTCCTCAGCACGGGGAATCGGACCTAGAAGCCATTAGCCGCACCACCGCGGCGGTTCGGGAGACCGCAGCCTCCGCACCAGGGCATCATCTGGACCACAACGATTTTATTCGCTTCGCGGAGTGCGCCGCTACCGAGTGGCCGCTAGTGTGCCGGCCTTCAGGCCGGTGGTGAAAGCGGCCGGACCTCAGCTGGCCTCAGACGGGATGGTTCTGCTGCTCGATGTACTGGCGCAGCACTGAGATGGGTGCCCCGCCGGCGGACCCGGCGAGGTAGGACCCGGACCGTAGCCGGTTCGTCTGCCAGTGGTGTCGGCGCAGGTCCCGAAGCCGGCGCGCGCATCCCGGATGATCTCCTCGGTCCGGTCCAGGTGCCGGGACTCGAAGACCCGATGCCGGTACTTGGTGACCAATACCAGGTGGGCATGCAGGATGAAAACACGGTGCCTCCCGGTGCGCAGGTCACCGGATTCCGCCGTGAAACCAGCCATAATCGTGGCGTGCAGCTCCGGTATTCCTACCGCCTGTATCCGTCGCCCGGTCAGCAGATCGCGCTGGCCAGGGCGTTCGGCTGCGCCCGGGTGGTGTTCAACGATGCACTTCAAGCCCGGCAGGCAGCGTTCGCGGCCGGGGAGCCGTACGTCACCGATGCGGAACTGTCGGCCCGGCTGACGGCTGTCAAGAAGACCCCGGAACGCGCCTGGCTGGCCGAGGTGTCCTCGGTCGTGCTTCAGCAGGCCCTGGCCGACCTGAATACGGCGTACCGGAACTTCTTCGCCTCGGTCGCCGGGAAGCGGAAAGGACCCAAGATCGCGCCGCCCCGGTTCCGGTCGCGGAAGGATCACCGGCAGAGTGTCCGGTTCACGGCCAACGCCCGGTTCGCCGTGCTGGACAACGGAAAGCTCCGCCTCCCGAAGATCGGCGACGTCGCCGTCCGCTGGTCCCGCGAACTGCCGTCCGCGCCGTCGAGCGTCACCGTGATCAAGGACGCGGCCGGCCGGTACTTCGCCTCCTTCGTCGTGGAATCCGATCCCGGGCCGCTGTCCGGCACCAGCAGGGACTGCGGCATCGACCTCGGCCTCACGCATTTCGCGGTCCTCGACGACGGCACCAAGATCAGCTCGCCCCGGTTCCTGCGCCGGGCGGAGAAGAAACTCAAGCGGGCACAGCGGGACCTGTCCCGTAAGCAGAAAGGATCAGCGAACCGGGCCAAGGCGCGGATCAAGGTCGCCCGGGCGCACGCCCGCGTCACCAGCGCGCGGCGGGACTTCCACCACAAGCTCTCCACGGACATCATCCGCGAAAGCCAAGCGGTGTACGTGGAAGACCTCGCGGTGAAGGGACTGGCCCGCACCCGGCTGGCGAAGTCGGTGCACGATGCGGGCTGGTCAGCCTTCGTGACAATGCTGGAATACAAAGCCAGGCTGTACGGCCGCCAGTTCGCGAAGATCGGCCGGTTCGAGCCCACCTCGCAGGTCTGCTCGGCATGCGGGGTCAAGGACGGCCCGAAGCCGCCCGCCGTCCGCGAATGGCAGTGCGCCGCGTGCGGCACGGTCCACGACCGGGATGTCAACGCCGCCAAGAACATCCTCGCCCTGGGACGCAGGGAGAGGCTAAACGCCAGTGGAGGCGATGTAAGACCAGGGCCTGCCCTGGCAGTTGCCGGTGAAGCAGGTAGCCGCAGAGGTGCTGCGTGAAGCGGCACGGACTGAATCGCCGCCTTCAGGCGGGAGAGCGCGTCAAGGCGAGACGGTGCCAGCGGCGAGCGCGATGACCACCCCGATGACCGCGGCGCACAGCAGGGTTAGCACGGTGCCGCGGCGCAGCGGCAGCAGCAGCACAAGCGCGCCGGCAAGTAGCGCGTACTGCCACGGGTGGGCCAGTTCCCTGGTGAGGGTGATGGCGGAGCCGAGGATGGCGCCGATGGCTGCCGGGCCGGCTCCGTCGAGGAAGGCGCGGGCCCGGGTGTTGCCGCGGATGTGGTCGAAGCGCGGGCCGCCCAGCAGCACGAGGGCGAATGACGGCGCGAACGCGACGGCCGAGGCCAGCAGCCCGCCCGCGATTCCCGCGGCGGCATAGCCGACGACCGCTACGGTCTGCACGACCGGACCGGGGGTGATCTGGCCGAGTGCGACCGCGTTGAGGAACTGCGCGCCGGTCATCCAGTGGTAGTGGCTGACCGCGTCGGTCTGCATCAGCGGGATAATCACGAACCCGCCGCCGAAGGACAGGCCACCGACCTTGAACGCCTCCCAGGCCACCGACGCGAGCACGCCACCGCCCACGGCCAGCACGATCGGGGCGGCGAGGATGGAGCGCAGCTTTCCGCTGTCTCCGGCATCACCCGGATCCATCGAACGAACCGTGGTTTCACCCGGTGCCGTCGGTGTCGGCCTGGCCCGGGTGCGGGCCGCGAGTTCGATGATGCCGCAGCCGAGCAGCACCAGAACGAGCCAGACGCCGATCGTCGCGGCCGCCGCGAGACCGGCGGCCAGGTAGAGCAGCCAGCGGATGGTCGCCTTCCGGTTCTTCCAGCTCGGGCCGAGTAGCGCCCAGCCGGCTGCGACGGCGACCGCGGGGACGGCGGCCCCCGCGCCTTGCCCGGCACCCAGCACCCACAGCGGTGGCGACTTCTGCAGGAACAGCACAGAAAGCACGAGGATGACGATCAGGCCCGGCACGATGAACGCGGCCCCCCCAACGAGCGCGCCGAGCCTGCCACGCAGCCGCCAGGCACAGAAGATGGCGAGCTGGGTGGACGCCGGGCCCGGCATGAGGTTGCAGACCGCGATCGCGTCCTCGAACTCCCGGGGGTTCAGCCAGCCCTTTCGCTCAACGCACAACTGGCGCAGCAGCCTGATGTGCGCTGGCGGCCCGCCGAAGCCGATGCAGCCGATCCGCCCCCACTCCCGCAGCACGGTCCCCAGCGACACGGTCCGTTCCGGCCCGATGTCCGTGGAGTCGCTCATCGCGGCCGCCGCAGCGCCAGCGCTGGTCCTGCCCGCATGCGGGGATCATACATCAAGCGATTTTGATGGATTCCAGGGCCGGGAGCAGGAACCGGATGCGGGTGTCAAGATCAGCGGCTGTCCGCTCGAAGGCCGCGATCCCGGCGAGGCCGTCCTCGCCGGCCGCGGGGTCGGGCAGCGACCAGTGCACGCGGCCCGGGCGGAAGCTGAACTCGGGGCAGGCCTCGCGGGCCTTGTCGCACAGGCTGATTACGTAGTCAAAGCGCTGGCCGGTTACGGCCTCGACATGCGTTGGCCGGTGCCCGCTGATGTCGATGCGGTACCGGTCCCGCAGCACGGCCACCGCGTCCTGGTGGACGGGCCTGGGCCGGATTCCAGCGCTCATGGTCAGCACTCGCGTTCCTGCCCGGTGCCGGAGCAGCGCCTCGGCCATGGGGGAGCGGCCGCTGTTCCCGGTGCACACGAAGAGCACCCGGTGCTGCGGCCACTCGCCGGAAACGGCTTGCGGCGTCCCGGCGGGCCGCCGCTCCCGGCCGGGCAGCGGTGCAAGCCCGGAATGCAGGCTGGCGGCGGCCTGGTCGAGTGCGCCCGCGCAGGCGTCCAGGTCGACGTGGTAGTAGGTGTCACGGGCGTCGAAGCTGCTGCGCCGCGCGGTCACCAGCCCACCGTCACGGAGTTGCCGCAGGTGGTAAGACACGAGGTTCTGCGGGTGCCCGGTCGCCGCTACCAGTTCGCGAACCCGCTGGTCACCGCGGGCCAGTTCGGATGCTAGCCGCCACCGCACCGGATCGGCGAGCAGCCTCAGAACCCGGGGCACGGCGCTGCCTGATGCCACCACTGGGCCATCATAAGCCGCCGGATTGAATGATTAGTCAGCGGGTGCCGACCCGCTGTTTCAGTCTCCTGCCCGGTCGCGGATGTGGGCTGGCACCGGAATCTCTTCGCGCAGCTGCGGATCGGGCTGCGGCGCGCCGAAGGTTACGGAGACGGGCAGCACGCCCGCCCAGACGTCCAGCTCGTGATCCTCGGGGTCGTCCGCGGGCATGCCGGTGCGGATCTTAACCGAGGCTTCGTCGAGCGGGACCGAGAGCACGGCCGTGGCCGCCATCTCCTTCGTGGTCGGCTGCCGGGCCGCGGCCCACCGGCCGGGGATGAGGTGGTCGGTGATGAGCCGCAGCGCGTTCCACCGCTCATCCTCGTCCTTGACCACCGTGGCCTGGCCGAACACGACCGCGCTGCGGTAGTTCACCGAGTGGCTGAACACCGCACGGGCGGCGACCAGGCCGTCGATGTGGCTGACCGTCACGCAGACCTGCTGGCCGTCCGCCGCCCAGAACGCCCCGTTGGCCGACGAGCCGTGCAGGTACAACGTGTCGCCATCCCGGCCGTAGGCGGTCGGCAGCACGACGGGCGCGCCATCGGAGACCACGCCGAGGTGGCAGATCAGGCCGGCGTCGATGATCTGGTACAGGACGGCTCGGTCGGTCTCGCCGCGCTCCCGGTGCCTGCGCAGCGTGGTGCGCCCCGTGCTTGAAAGGGGGGTGCTCGACGGAGGGGTGCTGGACAGCGGCGTGGCTGCTGGCGTGGTGTCAATGCTCATGGTCTCGTAGCATATGGATCAAGTGGACTGCTTCAAATAGCCACTTATGGAGAAGTTCTGATGACCACTTTGCCTTCCGGTCTGCCTGTCGTGCTGGACCGCGGGGACGGCGTGCCGCTCGCCATGCAGATATCCGCCCAGCTTCAGGGCGCGGTGGTCGGTGGAGTCCTGCGGTCGGGAGACCGGCTGCCGTCGACCCGGGACCTGGCGCAGGTGCTCGGGGTCAGCCGGACCGTGGTGACCAACGCCTACGCCCGGCTGTTTGCCGAGGGCTGGCTGGAAGGGCGACACGGATCGGGAACCTTCGTGGCGGACGTAACGCCTGACGGAATTGCGGCCGCGACATCCACCTCGCCCGTGGTCGCCGGTCCCGCCGTCGCCGTTTCCGCTGTTGGCGCGTCCGCCGTTGCAGGCCAGACAAGCGCCGCCGCTGCTGCGCGCGCGCCGTCCGCGTCGCCGGCGGAAGAATCGCAGCGCCTTATCGAGTTGCGGCCGGGGATCTCCTGGGCCGACGGGATCGACCCCGCCGTCTGGCGTCGCGCCTGGCGGCAGGCCGGCACCGAGCTGCCATCAATGTGGCCCGATCCGCACGGGCTCCCGGAGTTGCGCGCGGAGGTCGCGGGATACCTGCGCCGGTCCCGCGGCCTGGCCGTCTCGCCGCAGCAGGTGCTGGTCACCCAGGGGGTGTCGAACGGGCTTGCGCTGCTCGCGGACGCCATCGTGCGGCCCGGCGACAGAGTGGGCGTCGAGGAACCCGGCTACCCCAGCGCGCGGGAGGTACTGCGTCGCGCGGGCGCTGAGGTCGTCCCCTGCCGCGTCGACGCGCACGGCGTCATTCCCCAGGATCTCCCCGAGGGCCTCCGGCTGCTCTATACGACGCCCGCTCATCAGTACCCGCTCGGCGGGCGGCTTCCCGTCCGTCGCAGGCAGGCGCTGGTCTCGTGGGCGCGAGCGAACGGCGCGCTGGTCGTCGAGGACGACTACGACAGCGAATTCCGCTACGACGTCGGGCCGTTGCCCGCCCTGTTCAGCATGGACCCGGACGTCATCGTCTACCTTGGCACGGCGTCGAAGGTGCTGGCCACGGCACTGGGCGCCGGCTGGCTGGTCGGCTCCCCCGCGCTGATCTCCCGGCTCGCGGAGCTGCGGCCGCGACTCGGCATCCGGATTCCCGAAGCGGTCCAGCACGCGATCCTCGCCCTGCTCGCGTCCGGTGACCTGGAACGGCACATCCGCAAGATGCGCCTCGAGTACGCGCGCCGGCGCGCGGCGCTGGTCGAGACGCTGACGGGCGCCGCCGGGCATCCGCGCGGCTGCCCGCCCGCCGGGGACGCGCCGCCATTCGCACCGGTGCCGTTCCGGCTGCTCGGTGACACGGCTGGGATGCACGTCGTGCTTGAGCTCCCGGACGGCTATCCGGCTGCCCGCCTGGTCGACGCGGCGGCCGCGCGCGGCGTGCGGATCTACACGACCGACCGGTATTTCGCCGGGCCCCCCGCGCTCAGCGGGCTGATCCTCGGCTACGGCACGGCCACGCTCCCCCAGGTGCGCCGCGCCGCGGCAGCACTTAGCCCACTGCTAACCCCCGCCTGACGCGGGTCAGCAGCGGGGGGTACCAGCTCGCCGTTAGCCGAGCGGCTGGATCGGCATTGTCTCCGTCGCGGACGGAGCATCCAGCGGTTCCACCGACTCCGTCTCGGCGGGCACCGACACGACGCGCCCGAAGGCAAACGCCGCAACGCACACGATCACAACGCCGAGGCCGGTGAAGATGCCGAGCTGCTCAGCGATCCGCATCACCACAGTGGTGCTCGCCGGGCTGCCGCCAAGCTGCACATTGTTGTTCCACAGCGGGCTGAGCACCGTCCCGAGCGCGAACCAGGCTCCGGCCGCCGCGGCGAGCATGGCGCCGAACCCCGCCACGTGCTTGCTGCTGGTGGCGATGAGCAGGAGCCCGCCTAGGAAGGCGGCCGCGCCAGGCAGGATCTCCAGCCAGAGCCTGGCCGTGTTGTAGGTCCACGTGGTGTCAGGCGTGTAGGCGTAGTGGAAATAAGGTCCGATGAAGGCGATGAGGCCGCCCCAGAGACCGAGCAGGACCAGCAGGATCCCGCTGCCGACTCCGACACTGCGGCGCATCCGCACCATCCCAGCCATGTTGTCACTTCCCGAAGTTTGGAGGTTGCGGCTGTTACGGGTGTTTCGTCTACCCCTCAATCCCCAGGGTATTCACGCCGACGCGCGCGGAATGGGGGATGCTCCTACTATGTACTCTGGCGCTCAAACCCAGCCTGCGCAACGACTTCGGGCACATCTGGAGACGCACTACGGCCTCCAGGTGGACGCGATGACCGACCTTGATGTTGGCGTCTGGCGGGTCGTGCGTGCCGACGGCCCGGACTGGGTTGCCCGCTGGTTCCCGGCCCGCCGGACGGTCGAGGCAGTGACCGGGGACGCGGAGATCCTTCGGTACCTGGCGGCGCTGGATTTCCCGGCGGAGCGGTGCGCGACCGCCGAGCCGGTATCAATCCTCGACGGCCGGCCGGTGCTCGTCACCGGATGGGCGCAGCCGGTTCCCCGCGAGCAGCGCCGCGACGCGATCCGTGCCGCGGGCGGCATCGCCAGGCTAGGCGCGTTGCTCGGGCGGCTGCACACCCTGCCGCCCGGCGACGGGGCGATCGCGCGTCCGGGCGGCGGCTGGCATCACGTGGCCGACGGGCTGCCGGCCGCGGAGATCGCGGCCGTGTCCCGGATGCTGGCCGAGGCCGGTCACCGGTTCTCCGATGGTGAGCGCGCGGCGTACGAAGAACTGTGCGGGCAGGTGGCGGCGCTTGACGCTGCCGAAGGGCTCCCGGAGGCGTTCACGCACCCCGACTTCGCCCTGCCGAACGTGGTCGCGACCCAAGATGACATGATCCTGGTCGACTGGGCGGGGGCGGGTCGCGGCCCGCGGGTGTGGTCGCTGGCGTTCCTGCTGTTCGCCGAGGGGGCCAGGGACCTGCGGCGAGTGAAGCTCGTGCTGGCCGGCTACCGCCAGCACGTCATGCTGACCGGCGAGGAACTGGACCGGCTGGCCGCGATCGCCCGCGCCCGGCCGCTGGTCCTCGCCGCCTGGGCGGTCAGCGTCGGCCGGCTGGCCCCCAGCGTGGCCGTGGCCAGGTCCGCTCAGCTGAGGGAACTCACCGACTCGGTCGCGGCTACGGCCCTCGCGGCCCTGGCAGGCCAGTGATGAACCTGCCGCGCCGTCAGCAAGAGATTCTTGACCAGATAGAGCGGGCGCTCGCGGCGGCTGACCCGGGCCTGAAAGCGATGTTCGCGGCCTTCGGCAGCCGCATGGCCGGGCAGCCGCTGCCCGGCTGGGAGGCGCTGACCGTTGGCACGATCAGGCGGGCCGTGCTGATCTCGGCGATGCTCGCCGTCGCGATCGGGGTGCTCGCGCTCGGCATCCGCGCGACCAGCGGCGACTGTCCTGGACTGTCGTCAGACCAGGTAGTCGCCACCGCCGCGGTGCGCCACGCCGGCTGCACCAACGCAACCGACGCCTGGAGCAGGGGCGGCCGCTGACCCGGCGGTTGAGTCGTTACTCCTGTGCGGCGACCTGGGCCCGCACCTCATCCATGTCCAGGTCGCGGACGGCGGTGATGAGCTTCTCCAGCGATGCGGCCGGCAGCGCGCCCGCCTGGGAGAAAACCAGGATGCCATCACGGAAGGCCATCAGCGTGGGGATCGAGGTGATCTGCGCCCCGGCGGCCAGCGCCTGCTGGTCCTCGGTGTCGATCTTGCCGAAGGTAATGTCCGAGTGCTGCTCGCTCGCGGCCTCGAAGACAGGGGAGAACATCCGGCACGGCCCGCACCACGCCGCCCACCAGTCGACGAGCGTGATGCCGTCCTTGGTGACGGTCTTCTCGAAGTTCTCCTCGGTCAGTGCGATGGTGCTCACTCTGGCTCCTTAATTTCGCCCCGGTTAATCCCACGGGGCATAACGCCGGCGAGCCCGATACATTCCCCGGCGCTGGCCTGCCCGCCGGATCGGTGGCCCGGCTGAAGCGGGCGCCCCACTCGCGGATCTGCGCGGTCAATTCGGGTGGGGACACGACCTGGAAGTTGGCGTCCGTGACGCCGAGCGCGATGAGCGCCCAGATCTCGTTGGCCGGCGTCATCGTGACCAGGCAGCGGCCGGGTGCGGTTTCCTGCACGGCGGCCCAGCGGCCGATGCGCTCCCTGATGGCGGTCGCGGGAGCCTCGATGATGGCCTCGACCTTGTATGCGGCGGGGGCTGAGGCGATGCCCCTGCGAACGAATTCGGCGGCGTCGCCGACGGGAAGTTCACGCTGCCGGAACCGGGCACCGGTCGGCTGGGGCTGTCCCGCGACCCGGTCGAGCCGGAAGCTTCGCCAGTCATGCCTGGTCAGGTCGTAAGCGACGAGGTACCACCGGCGATCAAGAACCACCAGCCGGTGCGGCTCGACCTCTCGCTGCGTGCGTTCGCCGCTCGCCGCGGTGTAGTCGAAGCGGACGCGCTCACTGTCCCGGCAGGCAAGCGCCGCCGTGGTAAGGACGTCCGGGTTGATGACCGGCAGCTGGCCGGTGCGCGCGGCGCTCCAGCTGGCGGGCTCGGTCATGGCCGCCAGCGCCTCGGCCCGGCGACGCAGCCGGGCGGGCAGCACCGCGGTGACCTTCGCGAGCGCGCGTGCCGAGGCTTCCGCGATGGTGTCCGTCTCGGAGTCCGGTTCGCGCGACCCGCCGCCGAGACCAGCAGTGCCTAGCGTCGCGAGCCGCAGCCCGACCGTGAGGGCAATGGCCTCCTCGTCGTCGACCACGAGCGGCGGCAGTGCGGCGCCGGCCGCTAGCTGGTAGCCACCCTCTACGCCACGGTGCGCCTCGACCGGGTAACCGAGCTCCCGGAGCCGGTCCACGTCCCGCCGCAGTGTGCGGGGCGAGACGCCAAGGCGCTCGGCGAGTTCGGCCCCAGGCCAGTAACGGTGGTTCTGCAGCAGGGACAGCAGCCTGAGGGAGCGGGAGCTGGTGTTCGCCATGGCTTTGATTATGCCAAGCATTGCGGACAGAAACTGACCGCAATGCTTCGTAGCGTGGGAACCATGCAGGGTAAGTCTCGACAAGCGGCTCTCAGTCCGAAGGGTGCAGGCTCATGAACTCAACCGACAACGACACGACGACCACCAGCGCCGAACGGGCGGACCTGCTGGCGGCGCTAGCCCACGCCAGGCACTACCTGCGCTACACCGCGCGCGACCTCGACGACGAGCAGGCGCGGCAGCGCACCACCGTCAGCGTGCTGACCGTCGGCGGCCTGATCAAGCACGTCACGGCCGTGGAGCGGAACTGGGCGAGCTTCATCGTGCGCGGGCCGTCGGCGGCCCCGGACTTCAGCGCCATGACCGAGGCCGACTACGCGGCCTGGGCCGACGGCTTCCGTCTGCTGCCCGGCGAAACCCTCGCCGGCGCGCTCGCCGAATACGAAGCGGCGGCCAGGCAGACCGACGAACTCGTCGAAACCCTGCCCGATCTCGGCGCCAGCCACCCGCTGCCGGAGGCCCCCTGGTACAAGCCGGGGGAGCGCTGGTCGGCGCGGCGCGTGCTGCTGCATATCGCTGCCGAGACCGCGCAGCACGCCGGGCACGCCGACATCATCAGGGAGTCCCTGGACGGCGCGAAGTCCATGGGCTGAGCAATGCTCCCCTCGCCCGGCTCCGGGTGCCCGGAGCACGGGGCCGGCTCCACCACAGGGAGAGCGCGGCGGCGGCGGCGATGAGCAGACCGCCCGCGGCCGCGAACCAGGAAGCGAGGTCGATGTGCTTGCGGACGATCGTGAGCGCGGCGGGCAGCCTGGCGAGGGCGTTCTTCAGCTGGTCGGCGTCCGCCGCCCGGAAGAAGGTGCCGCTCGTGGTCTTGGAGATCTCCTGTAGTGCGGCGTAGTCGGCGGTGTTGCCGCCAGCACTGTTGCCGCTGAATCCGCCTCCGCCGCCGTAGCCACCGCCACCGAAGCCGCCGAACCCGCCGAACTGCGACGGGCTGCATTCGAGCGGCGCGGGGTTGGAAGTGCCATAGCCGATCGTGAACACCCGCACGCCGCGCGCTGCGGCCTGCTTCGCCGCGGTCTGCGGGTCGACGCCGGCGTTGTTCCCGCCGTCAGTGAGCACCACGATCACATCGTCCGCGTAGCCCGCGCCGCGCGGCCGGGTGACGGTAGCTCCGGTGGGCGGCACGGACGGGTCGACGCGCGCGATGGCGTCGAGTGAAGTCAGGATGCCTTCGCCGATCGCGGTCCCGTCGGAGACGCTGAGTCCGCCGAGCGCAGTGAGCAGCTGCTGTGTGTTCGTGGTCGGCGGGACGACGACGACCGCGGTGGCGGAGAAGACGACAAGGCCGATGCGCGGCCCGCCCGACTGGGATTTGATAAAGGCAGCTGCCTGCTGTTCGGCGGCGGTGATCCGGCTGGGCCGCACATCGGTAGAGCACATGGAGGGTGAGACGTCCAGCGTGAGCATGATCGTGGCGTTCGAGGTCGCGACGGGGACGGTCGCCTGCGGGCGCGCCGCGCCGACGCAGAGTACGGCGAGCGCGAGCATGAGCAGTGCCGCCGGCAGGCGCCGCAGCCAGCGCGAGCGGCCTGGCAGCGCGGCCCGGACGAGCGCGATGGAGGTCACCCGCACCGCGGCCCGCCGGCGGCGGCGGCGGGTCCACCACCAGAACCCGAGCACCAGCGGGATGACGAGGATCGCCAGCAGCGCCCATGGCCAGGAGAAGGACATCAGACCACCCGGCCCGTTCGCATCACGGTGAGCACCGCGCCCGCGGCGAGCAGCACGAGGGCCAGCGCGATGAACGCGCCGGCCAGCGGCAGCGGCTGGTTGGTGACGGTCAGCCGGAGATCGATCGACGAGGCGATGCCGTTGAGCTCGGCTGCGTCCGATGCCGGATGATACGTGCCGCCCGTCGTCCGCGAGATAGATTCGAGGGCGGCCGGATCGAGCGCGGTGAACAGATGGAACCCGTCGACGTCCACGGTGGTACCCGCGGCCGTGCCGACACCGACGGTGTCGATGTGCACGCCAGCCTTCTCGGCAACCGCGGCAGCAGCGGCGGCAGTGGGGTCCGTTTCCGTGCCGCTGCCGGTGCCCGAGCCGCTGCTCTCGTCTTGCCCGTCGGAGAACAGCACGATCGTGGCCGACGGCCAGTAGCCGATGCTCGGCGCGCTGCCGTTGCGGCCAAGCGAGACCGTGGTGTGCGTGATAGCCGACAGCGAGGCGAGGATCGCGTCACCGAGGGAAGTGCCGCCGCCGGGAGCAAGCCGGCCGACCGCTGCCGCGGTGGCGGTGTGGTTGGCGGTCGGCAGCGCCGCCTCGAGGCCGCCCTGCTGGAACGCGACAACGCCGATGTTCACGCTGCCTGGCTGCGCGTTGATGAACGACAACGCGGCCTGTTTCGCGGCGGCGAGACGGTCCGGAGAAACGTCAGTGGCGGCCATGCTGCCCGAGACGTCCATGGCGAGGATGACGGTGCCCGAAGCGTGTGACACCGGGACGGTCGCCGACGGGCCCGCGACGGCCACGGCGAGCACCGCGACGCCGGCGATAGTGAGCCACACGCCAGTCAGCCGGGCATGGCGGCGGCTCTGACCGGGGCCGCCCGTGGTGGCCACTCCCGCGGCGGCGAGCGCGGCGGCGCGCCGCCGCCGCATGGCGATCGCGGCCAACGCCAGCGCCACCGCCACCATTAGGCCGATGGCGAGCAGAGCAGGGTCGGCGAAGGTCATGCCTGCCTGCGCTTGGTGCTGGTCACCACGTCGATGAGCGCCGTGGCGAGATCGGCGGTGGTCGTGATCCGGTGGACCGGCACCCCTGCCTTGCGCATTCCAGCGTCAATGCTGGTGTCGCGTTCCTCGACCCCCGCCTGGAGGCGGGCGCGCAGCAGCGGATCACCGGTGTCGATGACGAGTTGCTCTCCGGTCTCCGCGTCCTCCAGTACGACAAGGCCGACGTCTGGCAGCTCGTCGTCGGCGGCGTCGGTGACCCGGAGGGCGGCGACCTCATGGCGAGGCACCAGGCGCCGGAGTGAGCGTTCCCAGTCACCTTCGCCGATGAAGTCCGAGATAACGATGATGAGCGAGCGACGCCTGGCAAGTCTGGCGACCGTCTCCAGCATCGCCGCGAGGTCGGTTGTGCCCCGGTACCGCATGGCCCCGTGTTCAGCCGCCCCGTGTGCAGCGTCCCCGTGTTCGGCGGCCCCGTGGTTGGCGGCCCCGTGGTTGGCGGCCCCGTGGTTGGCGGCCCCGTGGTTGGCGGCCCCGTGGTTGGCGGCACTGCGCTTGACCGTAC
>Ga0123355_10004742_pt1 | contig 19771 bp, 15 predicted proteins | sample TergutEmb28metaG_3_FD_89872 | JGI IMG/M metagenome (GOLD analysis project Ga0123355, IMG submission 89872) | Embiratermes neotenicus P1 segment gut microbial communities from Petit-Saut dam, French Guiana - Emb289 P1 | ecosystem: Host-associated > Arthropoda: Insects > Digestive system > Gut ...
TAAACACCTTAGACGACGATTTGATAATTCTTCTGTTTATCAACAGGATTGGGCTATTGTTAAACCTGCCATTCAAGATGCATTGACTGTGGCTTTTTCGTGACAACTGCGAAACTCGTATAATGGTAGGTACTGATTCTGTTCTTGTACCAAATCAGACTGTTATGAGTGGGAATATCATGAGTTCGCAGGATAATATAATCATTTCTAACAACACGTATTCTCTTGCGAATCGGACGGTAGTAGGTGGAACACAGAACAATGCAACAGGGGTAAACATGGATTCTCTAATGGCGTTAAACAACAATATATCTAGGGATACTCTAGGTTTCACTGATTTAATGTTAGTCAATTCGCCTTTATTGAATCAACCTAATGTGCGTTATGTCCAAGGACAAAGCAGAGGTCAAATACATTCACGAACATTCTATACGTCTGGAAGCGGGGAAGTTAGGGCAATTAACTTAACGACAAGCGGGCTAGGTGATATTTTAATCCAAAGTGTATCTGCTACAATGACTATTCCAGGCAACATTAGTACAGACGGCACACGAGAGATGTATGAGACGAATTTAACCGAAGTTCATATTGTGCTGGAGCTTACACCGACCTTCCCAACACCCGCAGAGCAAGCCATTTTGCAGAGAGATATTCATTTAGAACCACAACATTCAGATTTAAACTTATGGTTCTTCACTCGTCCAGACTCTATTCCAGAACTTGCTACGCTATGGGATTATAATATTGAAATAACTCGCGCTATTGTTCAGGCAATGGGTATGCCTCCTGATGTGGTTCAGTCTGGATTCTTAGTACCAACCTTAACATTTTTAGTTGACCAAGTGGAATCCTTTATACCAGCACCAGAAGGGCAGTTATGTCACAACGAAAGAAATATAGCGTATGCCCAAAATAGCTTTCTAAATCATGTGGGGTCTTTTATAGATGCACAGTGGATTAGACGATTTGTAGGGCATCATACAATCTTTTCAGAGCCATCGCAATATGAGGTAATTCAGACAGCAGGTTCGTTTGGTAGTGATGTTATCCAAAGGTCTAGTGCAGGATTCTTATTTACACCTCCACAAGGCGGAATACCCGCTTCAAGTGTGGTAGAGAGTTCAATGCCGCTTTGGGCAAGTCTATATTTTAATCATACTCCAATGCCTGGAACACCCCAAACAGAATTTTTTCATACACGGCTACATCTACCAACTATCCAATCCCGTTTAATTCTGGAGTTTGATGGTGCAACCCGTATATTTGGGGAACGTGAGTATTTTGTAGGCGATGAAGGAGAAGCTCCGTCAATTCGTCCAGACTTCTTTATGGATGATTTCAATAACATTTATATCAATGCAAGTCATACTCATTATAGGTGGATACCAGAAACCCAAGCGTTTATTTTTAATTTCCCTGGTACAAACACGCCATCATTAGACGGAAGAAGTATTGGCTGGGCAGGTTATGAATGGACAATTGCAAGAGACACGGGTTCAGAGCTATTTCTAGTAGGTAATATTGCGTTGCCAATGGAAGTTCGCAACGGGTCGTTAGTCTCACGAGAAGGGTTTGGTATTGAGGACACTAACTCCCTATTTGTTGCTTCGCTTGTAGAACCACTTGTGCCTACAGGTACAAGCCCGCTTCAAACAGTTTCCTTTATGCCTTTTGACACCTTAACTGTTGGTGGCTGGGGTGAAAGTGGCTTTCTAGTTGCAGACTTTATTAATGGTCAAGTGGTTATAAACGAGTTAGTCCCTCTTCTAGGTGGTTCGTATATACGCCAATCTGTAACAGTGCGTGATGGTCAACAAATTCACTTTAGACCCATAGTTAGGTTAAATAGGTCTGTATGGAATCCAGATAATACGTTGAACAATATAGTCTGGAGACCAAGTATACTTGGGGCTGATGCAGGAAGGTATAATCCATCTCACAACATCGACATAGCTAGGTCATTTACCATACCAGTTGATTCAGAGAATTTAGTTAGCATTGAATCGTTTCAAGATTTAAACTTTTCTATTGGGGAGTTGCAAGCACACAGGAGAGATGGAGTAAATACTGTTATGGTTCCTTGGAATCCTCAATTCCTAGACACTCAAAACAACATTGTGGTGGAATCAATTGAAGCTGCTTTGCACCGTTCTGCTGTACCCATATTTACAGGGAATCGCTCTGCATCCTCAATAGATTATATTAATCTAAGAGGTGTGAAAGAATGGAATCCTGATTTTCCTTATTATATGAATACGTTAGTGTTATTTAATGGGGAATTGCATGTAGCAACAGGAAGCGGGCTTCCAGTGCCATTTACACCCTCCGCAAGTCTATCTAATGTAGCTTTAGATACGCATTTTACAGAAGGGCTACAGCTAGAGGTTATACGGGATTATATTGGAACAATCCTTAGTGCTGGTATAAGTAGAAGGCAGGAGAGAGAGCCTACACTTAACTTTCATCAGAGAACGTATGAGAATCTACAAATGGCGATTTCTTCAGGGCTACCTGTATCAATTGGGAATCTTAGGTTTACGGAGTTCCAACATGCTACAAGTTATCATCAAACAATGTTGCAAGCCTTTAACGCTCAAGTCGTGAGAAGGAATGTTGGAATGATTGGCTGGATTATATTTACTCTAGCTCTATTCTTCGCATGTACAATTGTTCTAGTAAGAGCTTTGTACAACACAGGACCTATAGTAGCTATATCAACTGCCATTTTAGACCAAACAGGATTTGATATTATGGCAATATTATCATTACGAGTGGTAAGGACAGATGAAGACCCTCCAAGCTGGTTAGTTACTATAGCTCTGTCTTGTGCGGTTGGGCTTGTACCACTTGTTATTATCGGATTATTTATGTTGAACGGTATCAGTATATTGTAGGAGGTATTATAAAAAATGAAAAAGAAAATATTGGCGGCATTAGTCGTTTTTTTATTTGTCTTTATTGCGAGCGACCTTACAGTTTATGCCAACCAGTTTAGTGCTTGGGCAGGCAGTCTGCAAGGTTCTACAGAAGTATTTTATTCTAACAGATGGTTAGTGTCACTAACTCAATTTGTTATTTCATGGATTGCAATTGTAGGTTTCTTAATGTATCTAATGTCCTTTTTATGCTCAGCCCTAGTATTATCCAACAAAGAGATTTTTTGGACAATTGATGCTATAAAGAAAGACCAAGAAGGAACAAGAGAAACCAAAAGAGGTCCTTTTAATGGGCTGATGGAGGCTTTTCGTGGCGGTGCAAAAGATGGTTTAAATGGTGGTATGGATAATATCATGGTATTCCTATTAGCCTTCTCTCTTAACTTTAAAGCGTATTCAAAGTATAAAAATGTAGAGATGGGGAGCGATGGTGGAGACTCTGGAGGCGGAAAAGGTCCTAAGTACACTTATAATGACTCTATGGGGACGTTCTTCTTAAAGGAAAGTATTGAAGCCATTATCGTTACTTTCGTTTTTTCCATTGCACTGTCAGGTTTATTAATCCGCATTTGGCTAACATTCTCTGATTTCTTGGTTGTGACAGCGGATAGATTTGCACAACGAGAATTAGTTCTTTTATTCGATAGAATGACAGCCAACTTGGGTGTAGGTCAGTATAACTTCACTATTAATCATCAGAACACAGTACCAACTTCTATTGCCGAGAATATTGCCAGTCACGTGTTTGTTAATGTCGCAGTTAGCTTCCCGACAATTACACCTGACCAAATACAGGCATTAGGCGTAGCAGCAGAGAATGAAGTGTTTGCTTTATTTGGAGGTTCTTTTTCTCCTGGTCCATTAGCTGTGGAGATGGCTTCGATGGCAACGAGAACAGACGACTCTCAAACGCAACGTCCTAATAGAAGTTTCGAGAATCCCCAAAACTGGGGAGCTTTATCTCATAGTATAACGGTTAACAACAACCCAAATCCAACATCGCCTGGAATCCATACAATAAATCTAGCTAATGTTATGGCTTCTGCTGGTCTAGCTGCTGGAGAAGGTTCTGCAAACCTATCAGCAGGTTTCTTACATGTAACAATACATGTCAATGAAAGCTTTACTGGACATTGGTTAGAAGAAGCACCGTAAACAAATAGGAGAGGGAAAATTATGCTTCATCCCTCTCCCTCTTTTTTGTGGATATAATCATTTCGCATTATATCCACAAAAAAGAGTTATTCCTCTCATTATTTAGAACAGGAGATGCCATATGGCTAAATTTAAAAGATATTTCATTGTGTTAATGGTGGTTATTCTGACCGTAGGTTCATTACCTATAACTGTCCTATCTGAAGAGGGCCAGAGGACGATTATTACAAATCTTCCTTCTAACATTTCGATAAGTAATTTTGAAGCAACAGCAACGCAACTTGCAAATAATCAGATAGTTGCATCACCTAATTCTTCTCCTAACCTACAAGCTATGGTTTGGATGAACACTGCTTTAAGACAGCTAACTGAACATGCATATTTATTGTTGCTATATAATGTACACAGACCAGCCCAACAGGAACGAATTATAATTGCGCTCAATTCCAATCTTGAGGCAGTAGGTAGAGCAATAACTCATGTAAGAAGCGCGACTACATTCTCTAATAGCGAGGATAACCAAAATTGGGAGAATTGGCGAGATACAATTGAAGCTGTAAGCAATCGCCAATTTAGTACAGCAGAGGATGCTTTCAACGGCTTGAATATTATGTGGGGGAATGTTGTAGCATTGCACAGGGACACAGCATTTCTTCTTAACAATCGTCCTAATCACCAGCTTTACCTTAATGAGATAACAGGGACGATTACGTCTGTAGAGTACATGCAAAACTTCCCTAATAGGTGGGATGATGAAGAAAATAGAATTGTCCCTGCTGACCAATTTGACCAAAGTGTTATAAATGAACTTGTTAATACTTCACAATTCAGGAATTTAGTGTCGAGAAATGAGGTAGACCAAGACGAGCAAGTCCGTGACCAAATAACTGTTATGGCAAGGGAGTTTTCAACGAGGATACAAGAGAATATTGCTTTTGTTACATTACGAGACCCTGTCGTACTTGAAGCTGAATATCTTGCGGCAAATCCAGAAAGCACATTTCATTTCCTAGACCGCTTAACTGGACCAAATATGTGGGAGATAATCTCAGGTACTGCTTTTGATGATTTATTTACGGGAGAAGAAGGAGCATCTCTAAGAGATTTGTATCTTGCTGGATTTGCCGCTACTGCCGCTCATATACCTTTTGTGTCTCATATAGGTGATGACCAGTTTATGGATGTTGTCACGTATCTTTTAGGAGTGCAAGGTGATGTTGATAGAGACCATGAGGTTCGCGCTCGTGTAGGCGAGATGTTGCAGTTCTCTAAGCCTCTAATTGTAGTGCATGGTGCTCAACGAGATGGCACATCTCCATTGGGGGCTTCTTACCTTGATGTTAGTGGTCCCGCTTCACGATTGACCTTAGCCCACCTATTGTATGCGTTAGAAACCAATGGTTCTTTTGCGGCAGGAGTTAAACAAGGGCATATGATTCAGTCTGGGGACACTTGGGAATATTTTAATGCTGCTGTTAATGTGAGTGACGATGGCAGAATGTTTATTACCACAGTTACAGAAGAAGGTGCGGCAGACACCATTCTAACATTCCCTATACGAGTTGTGTTAGAACTGGATGGCAATATGCAAAATATTGTTCGTGACCGCAATTGGTGGAATGTAACCGCGGATGGGCTTGCGATAGGGATGAACACAGTTAATACTTGGTTCGCAAATACAGGAAACAGAATAATGGGACGAAATGACCGTTTGCGTAATTATATTTCTGGAGCAGGGTCTAATATATTGGAGAACCCAACCCCAGGCTCTATAACTTACGGCTTAATGGTAAATACGTTAGAATCGCTTGATATGAGAGGGCGATTAGTAGAACTTTCTAATCAACCACTTCTGCTTACAGTATTTGGAGATATTATAACAACTGATGGTTTAGTAATTATACCAGCGGCGGCAAACCCTACTTTTTTTGCCCAACCTGTAACGAATAATACTTGGATTTATAACCCCTTCACAGCCGCTTTCTTTAATGCGTACCCAGTTATATCTGGGTCAACTACCAATCCTATGGTTGCGAATAATCGTGATATGGGGAAATGGTTTTTTACTACAGTTGGTGCAACAGAGTGGACTGCTAACTGGGAGGTAAATATACCTTCTCCCTTTGCAAGAGGAAGGAATATTTCGGGCGTTGTAGCGGATTTAATATCTGCTATAGACTCAGGTATAGATGGTACGTTGCAGGTTTCATTCCTACCTGTACAAGAAGGGCGTGTAAGAACATTAAACCCTACGGAAACGGCTGTACTTTTTCCTTATTTCCTAATACCACATATGCATACTACACACAGGCTTGAATCTGTACGCTCTGCACATGTTATGACTGGGACAGTATATGTAGGAAGAAGTCCATTAGAGACGCAACGCCAAACAAATCCAATACAGTTAAGGTCTATTATTACAAGTGATGGGATTACGATTCTTCCTCACTATTTTTCCGAAGTTAACTCAGGACTTAGGAGCTTAGATGAGCGACGTTTTGCTGCAAGAATCATTGGGGCAAACATGCTTGCTTATATTACGCAGGTTGATAATAACGGCAATATAGTAGGTTGGTTGGATGATACAAGACCTAGCGGTAATGGGATATTACGAGAACATTTTATGTTTACTAATGTTGCGCTTCCTGTTCTTGATGGTATGGTTCATCCAAGGCGATATCATCAAAATGCCATTCATGAAAACATGTTATTAAACCAAGATGCGGGCGTGTTTTCAAGACATTTCAGAAATATTGCCCACTCTATTATATCTACTTCCTTTACCGTGGAGAACTTCATCGGGGTATCAAGCCCAACGGATGGCAGTATCCTTAGCCCAATATACCAAATGATTTATCGGCATTGGAATATTGTCTTTCTACTCCTTGCGACAGTCTTACTTATTATGTTTATCTTTACTCGTAACTTTACCAAGACAGCAATGGCTGGTGGCTCTATATTAGTGGTAACATTTGTACTCCTATATTTAGTGCCAATAATGTTGCCAACCCTATTAGGAAATGTTAGCAATGCGTATACAAGAAGGCTTGTTCAGCAAAGTATGCTAGTACGTGGAGAGAATCACGCTACAATATTCTCTAATGAGATGGATTTATGGGTTCTCTAAAACTTTATAATATGAGTATGAATGAGTCTATGAATTTAAGAAGGCAATTAGGGTATGATACAGCGGCATTTATGACACAGAGTATCTGGATGGATGATAGGGCAGGAGTATTCCTCCAAGGCACAGAGATTCGGATAGATATGCAGACCTTATGGACTCAAAATACAATGTCTACCCAGTTTACTAATCAGTGGGCTAATTTCGACACCCCAAATGTTATACGACGCGATTTACAGCCGTACAGAGGAGACATTTATTCAGAACAAATACACCTATTTAACAGGATGCCGAATATTTCTATGGTTAATTATTACATGCCATATCTATTTCTGCAAGATGGTTTAGTATATACGCTTAATCAGTTCCTCAGACATTATAGAGTGCCTCGTTCTGTCATCCAATTTGTAGATGGAAATGTGCAAGATTCCTATATTGTAGCTTCTTTCATCAGGAGTATACCTTTTCTTGCTGTACTTCCACATGTACAAATGACTATGAGTGAAAATATAGCTTTCGCACAAGATGCCTTTATATTAGAAAGATACTTCCCTAATCCTGGTGATATATTTCAGCTCCAGTGGTTAGTTGACACGGAGTTCTCAAATCTACCCCCTTATGTAGCTAATACTGTTTGGGGTCAGACTATGCGACGGTCGGGATTCTGGGGAGATTCTGTTGCGTCACCTGTAAGAAGGCAATTACTTGTAAACTATGTTAATGATGCAGGGTATCGGTTCTTTATTAATATTGCAGCTCAACCTGGGTTACATTCAGATGAAAATTTAATTAAACTCGCAACGTTGGAAGCAACTTTTGCTTTTAACAGGTTCATCAGTGAGTTTGGTGATATGGTTTACCCACAGCACTATTCAACCTCGTACTTATCTGTTGGAGATATTATTGCGGCAGGATTGATTCATCAAAATCCATTTTTCATGGCGTATGATATTGATATTCTACCTATTGTTTTAAACTCACGAGGTTATTTTGCTACATTCTCTATGGTTATGGTTGCAATATTTATGATGGCTATTGCTTTTATAAACGGCAATCTAGCTATTCTTTACGTTGCTATAGTTCTATTCTCAATTATCATTACGATAGTGAAGCGGACTGTACGACCCGCATTAGTTTTTTCAGGGTTTATGTTCGCGTCTTTATTTGGGTTAGGTATTATGTCTATTGGTGCATGGCATGTGTTCTGGTGGCTTCCAGTTGGTAGTTCGATACATTGGCTTGCCGTTATATATCTGCTTATAATTATTGTCTTTATTGTCCTAGTAGTGCAGGCGGTAAAGGTTACTATTCGTTCTGTGAGTAATACAAATAGTAGTGACGAGAATGCATTTGAAAGTTTGAAAAATAAAGTGATGAGGCAGTAGCCCTCATGTTATGCAGAGGAGATAATGATGATATGTATATGTCATGTTTATTAGTGGGGGAAGCCAAGGAGAAGCATGTAGATGCACGACTCGGAACTTGGTACTCCTTTGAAGTAGGGCGTACTAATGGAAAGAAAACAGATATTATACGCGTACTCTATCAGGAAGGTTTTCCCCAAAAAGATAGAATTAGAGTAAATCTTGGGAGAAAGTATGTAATCACAGGGGTAATGGAGGAGAGAGTTTATAAAGAAGATAAAAACAGAAAAGACCTTTCTCTTATCATTAACCATATTGAAAGCACTAACAAGCACACACCATCACAGGCAATAGTTAGTGTTGTTACTAAGAAGAAAACAACGAGGCGGTTTGAACGTATTCCTGGCAAGGTAACATTTACAGCCGAGATACCCAAATTAAGGAAGTCTATGGATGCGACAACATTCGTTATTAACTTAGCCGCATGGCGAGCCTTGGGAACTTTTCTTGAAGGGTTGGAGGATGGAAAAAAGTATCTGTTTATAGGTCGTCCAATTAGAAGGTACTTCAAAATAGGTGATGTGGAAAAAAGTTTAGTAGAAATCAGCCTTTCTAATATCAAGGAGGTTTCGGATGGAGAGAATGAAGTTCCCCTATAACGTCTATTCAGAGTTTCAAGACAAATCAGAAGGCTTTGGAAGCGAAACTAAAAAAGGTGTTATAAAAGTTGTTGTTGGGGGTATGATTGCAACGGTAACATGGTTAGGTTGGACTTTGTTCTCTGGAACTCCTTTTGTTATTTTGGGTACGATTGCAACTCTTGTTGTTTCCATTATTCTATCTGTGCTTATCTGGAATAGGTTTCTCGTTGATAAGGAATTAGAAGCCTTTGAGGATAAAACGGGGAATAAAATATTTCGATTCTTTAAACTTAGTCTGGCAGAGGAATCTACAGATATGGAGATGAAGGATGGAACAGAAGTATTAAGGTATGTCACAGGAGAAAAGGCAATAGCATTTTCATTTACCATTGGAAACAACTCTCCTATGGGTGAATCAATTACAGAGGAGTTTTTGGATAATTTATTTCACCTAGTCCACCGCAACAAGTTGAAGCAGAAGATATTCACAGATAAGCAGCCGTGGGAAGGAAGCTCTATGCATAGGAAGTTTTTGAAAAGAATTAGCCTATCAACAGACGCTAAGTTAAGGGAAACCTTGATTGATATTGATAGGCATCAATCAGTTATCTTTTCAAAGAACTATATCCCACGAGTTACTATTATCCTTCTAATGAAGGGTAACAAGATGAAAGAGCTTCAAACAGTAGCGGATTTTATTAACTCTTGGTATAGCGAAAACAAAAACCTAACTAATATCAGGGAGTTAGTCTGGGAAACTCGTCTTTCATCTTTAGCGATTATGTGTCAGTTTCTTGGTACGAAAACGCTGGAGGTTTCTCCTCTAGCCGATAAGGAAAAGACAGTCTCTTTTGATACAAGGTTGATGGTTAGTCCCCACAATATTGATGGTTTCTTTAATTCACGCCAAGTTGAGTTAGATGTGATAGACACGGACTCTACTATTTTCAGGCAAAGTAAATATTCTAAGGCTCGCAGAAGGAGGTAGATGATTAGAATGAAAATTTCGTTAGTAACACAAAATACCAACTTAGTTAACTATTTAAGTACCAACCCAAGTCTTTCTGTGGAAAACACCTACACGGATTTGGTAGCCGAGTATGACAAGTTTATCAATGAGTTAAACACTGTTGATGTATTCTTATTGATTGATTATGAAGATTTATCATCTTCTTTAGCAATGCTAACTAAAGCAATTAGGTCTGGAAGTCATTACCTCTTTAAGCCTAAAGAAATAGTGCTCGTGACTAATACTGAGCCATCATTAAGTCCAACTCAGAACTCTTTGGACAAATATATGGCTTTCAGCGAAATGCTAAAAGAGAACAACTTAGCAATGCGTCTTGTAACGATGGAACCTATTGAGTTTCCAGGAGTATATAAGGCAATTCTTCGTGATACTGACTGGGAAGGCGACGATGTTCAAGTATATGATAAGTATAAACTAAAGGATACACCTAAAGGAATTAGTCAACGTCCCAAGAAAATCCTTAGAGAATTATCAACTGCTTTAAAGCGTGATACAAGGGATGGGTTAGTAAAACAAGATAGCCAGACAAGGGAAGGTGTAGAAGGTGTAAACATCGCCATCCCTGAAAGACGTATGGATGCGAAAAATCATAATGTTAGTGTAAGCGATTTGCCGAAACCTAGAAATAATCCAGAACTTATCATTGTGACAGGAGCAAAGTATTCAGGAAAGACAACAGCATGTATACGAATACTTAATTTTATGGAGAAAAACGGCAAGTCATCTTTAGCAGTGGATACAACAGGACGACGGGATTTACAGAGGTTACTTGCTACAGAGAATGCAAGTTTTCCAGTGTTAAAAGGCAAGACATTATTCGAACCTGTTTATTCACAAGTGATTGGAGTACAAACATTTAAGCCTATTTATACTGCGCATTTCTTAGATTCAATCAAGAATATTGTAGGGGCATCTGCTCCTATTTTTGTCGAGGTGGATTTCTCTAATGTAAAGTCTTTCCTTGATACTTTCCCTGGTCGTGCAACGGTTCTTGTTGTTTTGGAGTATGAGTTTACAAAGCTGAGGGATACATCTTTATTATTGGAGAATGAGTATCCTGTGAAGGTTATTATAAACTCTAGGAGTAATGAGGAAATCCCAGAGGACGAATGGTTTGATATGGAGGATGTTGTGAAGAACTTTATTCATAATGTAACCAATATGTATTCCTTGTCTGATATGAACTTTATAGAAGAGATATTGGGGGGTGCGTAGATGACCTATTTAGTATTATCACCAAGGATTAGTTCAAATTACCCCGTCCATCATCAAAGTTTAGGACGAGCAATCCCCACGTTTTCTAACCTCAAGAGTTTGGAAGCAATTGAAGAAAACAGCGAAGTTATAATCTTTTATGACGAGATGTTAAACGTGCAAAAGATGTTAGATTTAGAGGCTATGCTTAACTTATCGTATCATATCATAGTCAACAACAATGATGACTTGGAAATGTTAAGCCCTATTTTTAAAACCAGTCTTTTAGACTACTCGAAAATTGATGCCCAGTTAATTCGCGCAATCCAACTTAATGATAAGAATGCTATAGCATCTATTGAGCGAAGTGCTACAGATAAGAAAAGTATTGCATTTCGACAAAGTTACCTTCAAGAGGTAAAGCGGATGGCAGGACCTACTTCAACTGATGCGGTAAATGAGTTGGCTACAAAATTTCTTAACTTATGGGATGCCCATACACATTTATCTAAGCAACATGTAGAATTGGTTGCAAAGGATAAAGAGAATACGACTGTTTTATTCCATTTGCGTCGTTCATTAGCGGCTATTAAGAAAGAAATGGTTGATTTTCTACAAACATTTGTTGGGTTGCAGAATAAGTATCGTTCTAGCATAGCATCAAGTATGGCTAGGGAGAATCTGAAAATCCATCTCCCGCAACATGTAATAAGTCTTGTGTTAAAGAATTATGGTATGCCTAACACTTTTGATTTTGTACACACCCTGTTTGACACGCTAACAGTTAGCTATGACAGACATGCAAAGGTTGTATATATTGTTGACCCTAATGGGATTGATATTAATATACTTCCAGAATATTATCTTACAGTTGATGCAAAGGTGCAGGTTACAGATTTGTTGGACTATGATTTCATTGCGTTAGTATCAGACGTAAAAGTACCGATTGAACTCTTACTATCTACCTCACAAGTAAACACAGTTATTATTGTGGACGCAAGAAAAGAACCAGACAGATTGTTTATTGGGGAAACATTATCGTTAAACTTAGTGCCTGATGTTTACACAATGACAAGATTATTATTACCAGAAGAACAGACAATTAGCCCAACGAGTAAGACGAAATATTACTTGGATGAAGATGCTATTGACAATATTAATCAGTTTGGCAAACGAAACTCACGAATAGTTGGTTTTGTGCTTAATACATTGTTGGAGCATCATCTTTAAATCTTTATCAAGCCTATCAAAATCAACTTGGTAGGTTTCATTAAGGATTTAAAATAAAAGAAACAGAGGAGATAGCTATGGCTCAAAGAGCAGCATGGTTTAATAAAGTCATGCAAAAACTCTCAGGAGGCTTTTTCAGTATTGGCAGTATGATAAATGTTGCGGCTGGCTCTCTTATAACGGAGAGAGATAAGTATTTCACGGAAGAGGGAGTATTCCGCTTATATACAATAACAGAAATGCCTTTTGAGTATGCAGAAAGTTTAATAATTAAGCTGAGTGAGAGGATTACAAAAGTTAATCCCGCACTTGTTGTTAAGTCATACTTTGAGATTAACAATGTGTCTTTTAATGTTAATACACCTCAGTTTACTGGGCGTATGAATAGGCTGACTAACAAGTATGTGCAAGTAAAGAAGCAGTGGAATCTGCTTGATGATGATTATAAGAAGTCAGGACTTAATATCAATAATGGTATCAGGAGAGTTGTTTTTAATGAAACACATTTGACTAAGATGGCTCATCAACACTTTTCATTTACGGAAGTAAATAATCATATTAAACACAATGGTGGCGTGTATTTTACCGTCACCATTTTTCTTAAAGTTGGTTTCCCTAGCCTTGATGAATATAAAGGTTTGGATGAACAAGTCAAGCAGATTATAAATGGCGAACTTCAAAAAAGTCTGCATGAAGTTGCCCTTGGTGCTGGTAAATCAAAAGAAGAAGCAGAGAAGCTGTCTACAACGCATCAAACAGGTATATGTCATTCTGTAGATAAGACAACCGCTACTATTCTTGCTAACTTTGGACCCTCCGTTAATAATTATGGGAATGCGAAAATAGGAAATATGTTGTGTTCAGAGAGAAATCTAACGCATCTCATTCCGTTTAGGAATGAGGGCATAGTGGCTGATGAAGGTGTGCCAATTGGTGTTAATCCTGAAAACAATAGTCCTTTATGGTTACCAATGTTTTCTTCTCCAGAAGGTTCTTCTATGATTATATGCGGTAAAGCAGGTTCAGGAAAGAGTTTCTTGTGTTATGTACTCGCACTTAACCTTGTAGGGATGGGTAACACCATAGTGTATATCGACTTAAAAGGTACAGAAGTAACGGAGTGTTTAGGGGCAGCGATGGATAATATTAAGACAATTGACTTTAGCGAAAAGAATGGGCAGTTTGTTAATACGATGATAATTAGCAAAGACATTCCTGATTATACTATGGGAGATGCAGTGAAGGCTACATCAGAGATGCTTTCCATTTTCGTTAATTTAATGCCGTCAGAAGGTAATGAGTCTGACCTCTTAGGTATTCTTCGTGGTGCTGTTCGTTCCTATTATAATACCGTAGGGGTAAAGGAAGGTAATGTAGATACTTGGCATCTTAGTCAAGAAATGAATTTTAAAACATTGCTTTCATTTGTGTCTTCTCAGAAAGATAGTTCAGAAGAAAACCCCCTATATACTCTTATTACTAATAGGTTGGCAGAACAATTTATGACTTACGGTATTAATGATAACAGTCGCAACTTGCAATTGCAAGACTTGTTATCATATTCAGTTATTAGCTTTAACTTTAACAAGAACACAGAAGTTAAGGTTACTCTCATTGACCAAGTGCGGATTTATATGGTTATGATGGTGACAAAGAGGTTGGCTAAGTTGAATAAGCAAAACGATTTATTCACACTCTTATTTGCAGAAGAGGCTCAAAGGTATGGGGATTTACCTGTACTCTGCCAAGGGCTTTCAGATTTAGCTAGTGGCTCGCGTTCTGATAACCTGTCAATCGTAGCAATTATGAATGACCTTAACATTATGAGGAAAGAGGAGATGTCTGCTTTTCGTGCTAATGTTGCCAACTTTGTAATAGGCAAGATTGATGCGGAGGGGATTAGGGTACTACGAGATGTATTCAAAAAAGAAATCTTAGCAGAGAAAGTATCTGCTATTGTAGAGAACCCAAAAAGGTTTAACCGTATCTTTGCAGTACATTTCTCAATTGGAGATGTGGAGCTTAATCTTTATAACAGGTGCGATGTTCCTAAGCAAGTGGCTGAATTATTCAAGACACGAAGCGTTATGGTTGAGTAGGGAGGAGGTGGGACAGGATGAGACTATCAATAATCATTGCCATTATAGCAACCACCGCAATCTTAGCAGTTCTATTAGCTGGATTAGTCTCAAGTAACAATATCCTCTTAGATATGGCTGGAAGTAGTCATGGTGGGTACTCCAGACCCATTGGAAGAGGAGAACGAACCGCTGCTAATGAAGGAAGATTAGCAACAGGCAGTCATGTGCCAGGGATGAATCTTCAAATGGCTGGAGGAGGAAGCGGTGGGGGTTCAGGTTTTAACTATCTAATGATGTTAAACCACCTATTGACCTCACCAATGCCAACTGATGCGGAGAGTATAAGGGTAAGACAGCTTATTGAATTATACTTTCGCAGTTACAGAGGGGATTTTGATTCGCAACAAATGCATGATGAACCGATTAGACAAGGAAGAAGGTCTGCACCAAGTAGCCTTTATGGAACACATTTTAGAGAGACTTCAAATGCTACATTTCTCTCTGCTGAAAGGATTGGGCAACCCGACCCTGTAAGGATTGGCTCAGTTATATCTTTAGAATATCAGACGGGCAATCTTATCCGAACCTTATATCCTAATTGGCAGACGATGATGAACAATCGTGTTAGCAGTGTTTGGGTGGATAACGGTGGAGACGGTTTACCTGATGGAGAGTTTCAGTTAGAGCAAGGTGGAGGTCAAGGACAAAGAAACCATCTAATGCCCGTTGGTGCAACTAGCTTTGATGTTTTTAGTATCACACATCAGATGAATTTAATGCACCATAATACCCACCTAGCACATGAATGGCTAGGAGCATATGCCAGTAATACTACATTGCTAATATCAGCCGCTTCTACAATCCATAATCGTGGACGTGCTGGAATACAAATCTTTGCTTCAGGAATGCCTTATTGGGGTGATGACCCTAGAAGTAGAGGACATGCACATAGAAGTATACACAACCTAACGAACCGAGATGTGTTGAGGACACCAGCAGAGAGGGATATAGCTTTCTTTAATCTCTTTACCGAAACAATTCAAAGGCATGGCTGGAGACATACCCAGTTTTCAGGGCAAGTAAATTTAACATCTCAAAACATTGGCTTGTTAATTGCTTTAGCGAATGGATGGTATATAGAAAGATATGCCAGTGGGCAAATGGTGAGTGGTTCAAGGAATCAGACTAACCTCTTCTTACAGCAGATGGAAACATGGATAAGAGCGAATTTTGATAATGCTCCTCCAGCTAATATAGTTCAAGTTCTATTCCCTAATCAGTTCCAATCAGCCGACCAAATGATTGATTGGATACGTAATGAGCGTGTTAGTACCGCTGGAGAAGTTATATTACGGCAACATGGAATACCTATTGCAACAACGGATACTGTGCTGGGTACTCAAGATGGCTCTCATTGGCGAGGTTCACAGGGTGCGTTAGTTGCTCATGGTATAACGTGGAACTTTATCTTCTACGTATCAGATACTATGGCTACGCCAGGGTTTTATGTTAATGCGCAAAATAGTTTTCCTTGGGTTATGACAGGGGATGCTGTAGGTTTTAGAAACTTATGGGGTCCTGTGCTATCTGACGGTGATTTTATTCGTTTTGCTATGTCGGCTGGAATGTCTGAAGCTCTAGTTAATCAGTCTATTATCGACCCCACTAATCCACAGCAATTCTTTAACAATGTTGGTGAAGGTGGGTTTAGTCAAGTTGCAGGACAATCAAGATTAATCGTGCCAGCATTATTAACGCGCTTAGGATATGACTTAAACACAATCCCGCCTGGGGCATTAGAGGTTTTAATTGCAGCACATGCTATTTCAGGAGGGCATTATACTCAAAATGCTTGGGGAACAAGGTTAGTCCCTGAACGTTGGTATGGTACAGGTGGAGCAGTATCTTATATTGATTTAGCTGGAGGTTCTGCGTTTCTAAGAAACTGGTCTCATTGGGGACATGGCTTCCAACCAGAATGGCGTGAATCTATAGGCGTTGATTGTATGGTATTTATACATGTTGCCAGCCAGCTAAACATCGGGTTACAAAGAACAGGAATTGTTCATTCAGGTTCATCTTCTCAAATGTGGAATGGTGCTATTGGAACAGCAGCGAGGACGCATACTTTAGATGACGGGACAGAGTGGGATGCTCGTTGGTTTGCATTAGATGCAAGCGGAAATATACTTCCGTATGGGCAACAAGGACCTGCACAACGCTCTACTCTATGGGAACCTCATTTAAGACCTGGAGATATCATGGTTGCACGTGGACATGGAGAGTTCTTCTTCGGATTTAACCAGACTAATTCGGCTGTAACTATTACTGCACAAGAATCGCTCTTTCAAGTAAGAGGAGAATCCAGAGATTGGACAGCACCTCCTGGCAGATACTTCTTTATTGGCTCTGCTGGCACAGGGAATAATTCTGGTATCCATAGGTGGACGACATGGCAAGGCAATGATGTGCGTAATTGGGGTAGGAACGATTCCACCCCCTCCACTATACGAGTATGGAGAATCGGTTCAGCATTAACGCCACAAGAAAGAGCTCAAGCGGGCATTTAGATAACACGTTGTAATTTGCAACATAGTTTGCGTTCTTTATATAAGGGACATTTATGTATTCAAAATAACTACAGCTATTCCCTATTAGAGAAAACAAGGAAAGGAAGGTATCTGAATGATGTATAAAAATACGTCGGAGTTAGACGCTGTAATTGATGAGGTTAAAAAGCAGATAGACGTTTTAAGGGCACAGTTAGAAGATGCAGATATGATGAAAGACGTATCTGAGAATGCCTCGCGTGACGTGGCAAAGAGGGAGCTTAATCGCTTGGAGAACAAGTTAAATACCTATTCTTCAATTCGGGAGGAATACCTAACCACCACATATCTACCTGCAACGATACAGCCGTATCAAACATTTTACTTGGAGTATAGAGAGTCTGAGAAAATTGAAAAAAGGAAAACCCGTATATCTTTAATACCTGATATACCTGATGATATCCGAACGACGGAAGCTGAAGTTTATATTATACATTCCACTTGTAAGATTGCAAAAGCTATTTTAGGTCAGGATTATGGGAGATTCATTATTAATACGACTGGTGTTCAATTGGATATTGAGGTGACACCTTGTGTGGAAAAAGGATAATGATGATTATCTAAGAAATGCTCTACTCAAAGGTGCTAAGTTTGAGCTGGATAGTTATTTTAGATTAATCCAAGACAATCCTGATGCTAAGATTTTCTCAGGCTTATGTATCCCTGACTATCGTACTGACTCAAAAACAACAACGATTGATAAAGTAGTCTTTATATCTAACAGGTGTTTTGTTATTGAAGAAAAAAGCTATTCAACGAGTATCACGGGTACTTTGGACAACTTTCAGTGGTTCGGTTTAACAGGCGAAAGATTTACATGGTTCAAAAATCCTATTAAACAGAACCTTTATCACACTACCTGCCTAACAATGTGGCTAAAGAAAAACGGTCACAGGACAAAAGATTACAGGTTCATTCAGTTAGTTGTTGTTCCTGATAGTTGTGAGATATGTATACCAGCAGAGCTTATGACAACGGTTGTGAATCTAAGTTGTTGGGAAGAACGATTGCGGGAGTTGGAGGGAAAACCCATTAATCAAGATATTATCAAGTTTATTGGAGGGCATCATGTGTAATCAATGCAACGGAGAAGGTAAAGTTGGAGGTTGCCCAGGATGTGGAACCCCCTTATTTGAAGACGACATTCCTATTAAGGTAGAGTTGCCTGAAAATTGGAAGGCGGAAGAAATCCCTCCTTGGTATCGAATGGAGAAGTGGGATGAAGGCAAGTTGCCTAACGACATTTCACCACAAGCAAAAAAGGTTGCAGAGTATGTGACTAAAATCCTTTCAAAAGAGCATTTGGATGCAAGTTATATGATTCTTCTACCAGAGAACTGTGGAAAAAGGATTGCCTTTTTTAATCTTATTGATTCGTGGGAGAAAAGAGGCAAGACCGTTAGGAAGACTGATGTTCTTACTTTCAAATTCTTTTCGGAGTCTTCAAAGAGAGAGTATGCTGATAGGTTATTTCAACTTATCACAGCTGATTTAGCTTTAGTATATGGGACTGATTTTCAAGCAAAGAAACTTAGCTCTAAATTGTTTTTCCAATTGGCAAGGAAACGCGCGTTGTATGGCAAACCGACAATTATGTTTGCTGGTGATGACCACCACACCCTTAGCCAGTGGGATGATAGACCAATCATGTTAGAGGATAATCTGACTAACAATTGTAAATTAAGCAATCCATTAATATTGGATGGAGTAGTGAGGAGGAATTAACAAAGTTGAAAACGATAACGCGTGTATTTATTATAACCTGCTTGCTTTTATTAGTAGGGTGCTCCTCCACGTCCTCAACAGCGGATGACCAAAGTGTACAACGGGACTTTGAAATAGGGTATGAGTTATTACATGCTCTTTATTTATTTGACCCAATGAATTTAGTCAGCCAAGATATACGGCTGGAGGGCATCCTATCAGAGGAACTTTATTGGAGGTACTCGCTAACAAATGATTTACGCCAGTTAAATGCTTACCTTAGGTTTATGAACAGGGAAGCAACTCCAGTAATTATACAGCAGAATGTGGGAAGGATTGTGTTTTACTTCCTAAATTATAATATTGCTTCAAATCGTACTTTTGTTATTGAGTTCAAACACAATGGTTATTATGTTACACATCTTCAAGAGTATGAAGTATTTTTTATGCCGTTAAGTGGTAGATGGTTTTGGACGGAGGGTGAGCAACCATGAGATTTCTCATTGGTATTCCTTTTGCTATGTTGCTTGTAGCCCTTATGCTGTTTAGAAAGAAGAACGAGAAAGACCTATTCATTCTTTATGGCGTAGGCTCTACTGCTATTGCGATTTTATTAATGGCGTTGTTTTAGGAGGTCATGATGGATAGGTACACCGAAAGGATATATCGCCTGTTAATCTCTTCACCTATGGAAATTCTAAAA
>Ga0123355_10004743_pt1 | contig 19771 bp, 16 predicted proteins | sample TergutEmb28metaG_3_FD_89872 | JGI IMG/M metagenome (GOLD analysis project Ga0123355, IMG submission 89872) | Embiratermes neotenicus P1 segment gut microbial communities from Petit-Saut dam, French Guiana - Emb289 P1 | ecosystem: Host-associated > Arthropoda: Insects > Digestive system > Gut ...
TAGCAGTCGGTGGCTGATGGGTGCTTCTCGGAAAGGAGGAGCATGATAATTGTAGAGATCATCGCGATTATTCTCTGGCTTCTATCCGATGTTCAGTTTTTGCAGTTAGTGGTTGAATTCTTCCGTAAAACGAAGTAACGCCACACCCTAATGTTAAGGCATGGCGTTCTTCAAACATATTCCAAATAGAGGAGCGACCATCCCAACAAGAAGCCACTCGACTGCTTGCATCCTAACATAAACTGTATTCAATTGTCAAATAAATTCTGCTGATTTGTCTAGTAATCACTAGGTTTTCTACTCTGTCGGTGGTTAGGTCACATTTTGTGTCTAACCACTTTTGTGCGCTATCCAGGGATTGCGGGACGCTGTGGACAGCGTCCCCTACGACAGGGTTTGTTGGCACTCTGGACGTGCTGTCCCCTGTCTTGAACACGAGAGAACAGTCACCCTGTGTTCCAAGTCGCTGTATTCCTCGCAATCCCGGAGCAAAAGTATATTGACCAAGGTATTATAATGCTATATTATAATATGAAATAGTACGAAAATGGCTCAATATTTTATGGTAACCATTATGAAAACAACAACTTCACAATACATGCGCATTATATCAATACTCCTCATAATCGCACTAGCTTTCGCTATTGTGGGTTGCTCTTTTGGTGCGAATTCTGAAATGTTTAGCCCGGAATATATTGAACAAATCGTAAATCCTGACAGGTCGTTGTTTTATGGTGAAACTATTACAGTCGCTACATCGTGGCCTGAAGTTATTAACAGAGCTGCGATTTTGTACATGGATGCAAATCCCGGAGTTAGAATTATTGTAAACAGTTATTACCAAACTCTGACACAGGGTGTTTTGTTTGGACCTTTTGTTGAGCGGGTTTTGGATTCTGTACGACTTGAAATCGCCACTCAACTTATGGCTGGTTCTGCTCCGACATTGATTGAGGCTATATTGGCAGACCCTTTCGACCCAAGACAGGCGGCTTTCTTTTATGACTGGTATCTGCTAATGGATGCCGACCCGGATTTTGTTGAGGATGATTGGTTTATGAACGTATTTCACGCATTCGAGGTTAACGACCGCTTTTACCACTTTCCATTATACGTCGAATATCAACCTATCGTAGCTAACCGTTCTATCCCCGGTCTATTGGAAGCCTTTACGATATATTCAGATGGCATTACTTTATTGCAATTGATGCAATTAAGCTATGATTTTTTAGAGTCTCATCCACAATATTATTTGGAAGAACATTTTTCATCAGCATGTATAATGCGACATTATAGTGATCGATTTATTGACATGGAAACAGAGCGCATAAGTTTCGATGATGATTTCATTAATCTAATCACTTTCGCTGATAGCATTACATGCCCTCGTTTTTCGGATAACTGGCGTGCAGGGAGTTTACTACATTGGCGACAAATGCGCAGGCAAACAGAAGAGCAAATTAAGAGTGAACGATATCTATTCCATTTTGATGTCAACTCATGGTACTACTATTGGCTAGATTTTGAAGAGGATTTGCACAGATTTTCCGGCATGACACCACTTACAAATGACCGGGGAGAATTGCTTGTTGAGTCCGTTGACAATTTTGTTTTAAATGCAAATGCAACCCCCATACAAAAAGCAATCGCGTGGGATTTTTTAATATTCGCAATGCAACCGGAGAATTATATTAGAAGCGGTTTCGGCATGTATGCGTCTGTACAATCAGCAAGTAGAAGTCAACTAGAGCCAAATGTCTCCTTTCCTATGTCAATCTTTTTTTATTATAATTACAGTAATTTAAGAGTTGAGGCTTTTCCGTGGTTCTTGGGAGATTACGACGAGGCGATGGAAGGTGTGCTTGAGAGAATGATGGTATTCTCCGAAATGCCAATGCGAAGTACGCGCACTTATCCGCGTATCATAGATGATATTATAGAAGAGAATTTGTACTTGTTCTACGCAGGTCTATTATCGGCAGAACAGGCCGCGCAGAATATACAAAACCAGGTAACCCTTGTACTTATGGAGATGAGTCGGTGAGTGGAGGGGAATTTGGCCTCACGAATTTTTAAGTTACTTGCATTGTAAAAACGTATATCGAAAGGGTCGAGAGAATGATTCGGTTGAAGTATCAAGCACGTAAAGAAATGCTGTTTGCATTAATGCTTCTGCCCAGTTTATTGGGGTTGTTAGTGTTCTTCATTGCGCCATTTTTGCTGTCTGCACAAATGATGGTGGTTGACAATCCTGTGGGGCGAAATTTTGTTGGACTCTTTCACTTTTTTGCAACATTGGGTAATGCAGCATTTCAACTTGCCATACGAAATACAATTGTATTTATGCTTATGTCAGTTCCGCTTAATATGGTTTTCGCATTATTAATCGCAATGATGCTGCGACGTATGAGCGGAATTGGAAAAGGCATACTTGGTGCATTCTTTCTGTTGCCACTCGTAATACCATCCGGCTCTGTTGTCCATTTTTGGCAAAGCCTTTTTGGGTTAAATGGTTTTCTGAATGGGCTATTAAACAATGAACCCACCAATTGGTTGAATCAAGATTTTTCCATTATCTTTATTGTAATTATTTTCCTCTGGAAAAACGTCGGATTCAATATAGTGCTATTTTTAGCGGGGCTGAACTTGATTCCAAAAGACTACTATGATAACGCGGCAACCTGTGGTGCAGGTAAGGTCAGGCAGTTTTTCATGATTACACTCGTATACTTGATGCCTACAACATTTATGACATTACTGCTTAGTATTGTTCAATCTTTTCAGGCATTTCGAGAAATATTTTTGCTGACAGGACCGTTTCCCCATCCAAGCCTTTACATGTTACAACATTACTTAAATAACCAGTTTGCAGCACTTGACTATCAGAGGATGGTGGCAGCGGCGTATATACTAACATTGGGCATTGTGGCAATAGTGCTTGTCATGCTCTATGTACAACGGCGGGTGATGAACTATGATTAAACGCCGTATTTTTTCTGTTGTAATTTATACTATTCTAATTTTGCTTGCTACATTGTTTTTTATTCCCGTTGTTGTTATATTTGCAAACTCGTTAATGAGCAGCTTTGAAATACTAAACCGATTTACGCATACAGTAGAAGCCGGTAATATGCAATATGTGGCAGACAGTATTCACTTTGTGCGTTTAACATTAATCCCCGACCGGGTTACATTTAGCCAGTATCTCCGTTTGTTTTTCGATGACCCTACATATCTTAGCCGTTTTTGGAACTCCGTTGTAATCGCGTTGCCTGTAGTACTTGGACAGGTGCTTATATCAGCTCCGGCGGCATATGCTTTTGAGATGAGTCGGATGCGCCATAAAGAAAAACTCTACTTCATGTATATCGTGATTATGCTACTACCGCTTCAAGTTACACTTGTGCCTAACTTTATAATGGCTGACTGGCTTGGATTGTTAGGAACTCGTGCTTCTGTTATTTTGCCTGCAGCACTTAACCCGTTTGGTGTGTTCATAATGCGACAGTATCTGCGAGGTATGCCACATGACTATATTGAAGCAGCGCAACTTGACGGTGCTTCGCAAATTCGTATTGTGTTTGCAATTGTAATGCCTATGTTCAAACCTGCATTGGCAGCACTTGTGATTTTGACATTTGTAAATAACTGGAATATTGTGGAACAGGCGATTATCTTCCTTACACAAGCGCAAGAACCCTTGTCTGTATATCTGTCGGGCATGGCTGTTCATAATCTGGATTTGATATATGCTGCATCATTCTTCTATCTTTTACCACCATTGTTGATGTTCCTGTATTGGAAAGAGCATATGATAGAAGGAATTGCACTTACAGGAATACGTTGATGTGAATTGACAATTGAGAGTTGATAATTGAAAATTATTTTGACAATGCCTTGCAAATGGTTGTTTTGCGACTGAGCATTGTGCGAAAGGAATGGTTGTACGTATGGATAACAGGAAACGGATTATTGTTAGGTTGGTTTTTGTAATTGTTGGTATTTTGCTTGTACTGACTTTTTTCTCTAACACTATATATAATCTCGATGTTGCGGGGGTTGTTGTTACTAATGACACAACAGATGATGTCACGATATTTCATCGTGGTTCATCTACGCTTGGGTATACTGAAACATTTTATACTCATTGGGCCGAACATACCGGGCGTATTCAGTTTCTTGTAGATGACGGGGATTCTGTGCGCGAAGAAGAGCCTTTGTTTAATATCCATGTTGATGTCGATAGAGACATGATTTTCGACCGCATTATATATTTACGCCACCGGAACACTGCTTTGCCAAGTCGTTATCGTGCAGAAAACAATGCTGAGATAAGGCTACTTGAGGAGTTATTGGACTCGGAGGAATACGAAATTGTATACACACATTATGCCAAAATGAATGGTGTTGTGAACCTGTCTTCCGGTATGGAAAATAGAGCGCCAATTATTGCGGGGCAACCTGTTTTATACTTGGCAGTGCGACAAGGGCATCACTTTGAGTTTTCAATATATCTTCCAAGCTGGTTTGTTCCGAATCCCAGAGGTGTTGTGGTGAGAGAGATAGAAATTAGTGTTCCTGCGATAAACCGCGTTGGACTGGGTGGTGATATTGTAGGTATTACGGCAGTTGATGACCTTTTTCGTTTAGATTTTACTGTTATAGCTCCTGATGCCATTGGTGGTGAACGGGTGAATGTTATTATTGAGGATATATATACCACTACTGTTAATCATTTGCCTAATTATGCAATTCGCGAGGATTCCAGAGGCAACTTTATCCTTGTTGCAAGACAAGAGCCAAACACAATGCTCGGCTATAGTTACATTGCCGAGCGTGTGGATATTGATGTTACTTTGCGAGGAGATTTGCTTACTGTCTTTAATCTCGATGAGGAGTTAGATGCTCCGATTATATTACAGGCTGACCGCCCTGTTGAAATAGGAGACCGCATAAGATTGGTAGGTCAGCGATGAAGGCGATGAACAAGAAAGCCGTCTTTGTCTACATTGTTGGTATTGCTTTGATGTTATCCTCTTTCATATATATCAACCATGCAGCAACACAAGTGGGTACAATTTTGCCGCAGGATACTATGATTGTCGCTCCTATAAAGCATGATGTTGCATTTATGTTTGATACAGAAAGGGTTATGGCGTGGTCAAACTCATATAATGGTTTTGCTGCGACTGAGAGAGTTACAATTCAGGCATTGTCTAATCAAGCGATGTTTGGATTTGCACAGATGTCTGTTGTGAGTAGTGATTATTTTCACATGATGCAACTACCTTTTATCTATGGCAGCCCTGAATTAGCAAGGGATGGTCAGGTCGTTGTGTTGTGCAGAAATATGGCTTGGACATTATTTGGTTCTGTAGACGTTGTAGGTCTTTCGACAAAGATTATGGGTAGCGAATATACCGTAGTTGGTATTGTCGAAGCGATTGCTGATAGCACTTTAACTGCAGATGGTTTTGCTTGGATTCCGTGTAGCGGGTCAGAGATGGCGGGGATTTTGTACGTTAGTCCTGCAAACTATATTCCATTGTCGGCTAGACTAGATACGCAACGGCTTTTGGTGCATCTGGGTTTGAATGATGATTTCTTTAGTGTCACAGATGGAAACTTATATGGAGATAGTATCGTACTTCGCGCACAGCTCTTACTTGTTTTGAGTGTACCCGGTTTTTTAATATTTGGGGCAATATGGGTTATCCGTTTGTTCCGGCTTGCTGAGAGTAAAATCGCATATGTAGTAGCAGGAATTTTTGCTGTATTGCTGGCTTCTGTAACTGTTTATTTTGCGTGGAGCATGGCGTCTGTTGACTTGTGGCTTCCTGCTTATATAGGTGATGGCTTGTCCGGATATGGTCAACTTTTTTTCAACACTGGATTATTGCCTAACAGAGTATATTTGCCAATGCATCTAGCTGCCGTTTATGATTTGAATCTCAATGCCACGGTAGCTTTTGGTGTCGGTGTTTTCGGATTGGCTGTTGTTGGGATTGCTAAGTTTTTGAGCGGGAGTAATTGATGTTAGATAGTTTGTGCAATCGTCGGTCTCAACGGTTCAGGCAAATCAACCTTTGTTTGGTTGCAAGTGGTTAAGGTGCAAGCGTCAACAAAATATTTAGCTTGCAGAAAGATAGGATGATGAAAAAGACAATCGCACGATATTTACGCATTATAGCCATAATCCTCATAATCATCACACTAGCTTTCGCTACTGTAGGCTGTTCATTTGCGCCTGGAAGTACGCTATATGATCCTGACTACATTGAGCAAATCGTAAATCCCGACAGGTCGTTGTTTTATGGCGAAACTATTACAATCGCAATGCTAAATCCACATGGTGTTCCCCACCATGCTATACGTTATATGGCTGCAAATCCCGGAGTCACAATAAATCTTATCAGTTTTGATGATTATTGGCAGAGACAACCGGAGCCTGACTGGGGAGAGGTGCGAATGGAAATCGGCACGCAACTTATGGCAGGTACCGCTCCTACGTTAATTGAATCCTTTTTTGTGGATGCTTTTGACCCCCGACAAGCTGTTTTTCTCTACGACTTCCGTAAGCTGATGGATGCTGACCCAAGTTTCAATGAAGATGACTGGTTTATGAACGTATTTCATGCATTTGAGGTTAACGACCGTTTTTACCACTTCCCACTATACGTTGCATATCAACCTATCGTAGCTAACCGTTCAATACCCGGTCTATTGGAAGCTTTTGCAGCATATTCAGATGGTATTACTTTATTGCAATTGATGCAATTAAGCTATGATTTTTTAGAGTTTCATCCACAATATTATTTGGAAGAACACTTTTCATCAGCATGTATAATGCGACATTATAGTGATCGATTTATTGACGTGGAAACAGAGCGAGTAAGCTTCGATGATGATTTCATTGATCTAATCACTTTTGCTGATAGCATTACATCCCCTCGTTTTTCTGATAACTGGCGCGCAGGGAGTTTACTACATTTTCGACGCATGCGCAGACAAACAGAAGAACAAATTAAGAGTGAGCGATACTTATTTCATTTTGATGTTAACTCATGGTACTACTATTGGCTAGATTTTGAAGAGGATTTGCACAGATTTTCCGGCATGACACCGCTTACAAATGACCGGGGAGAACTGCTTGTTGAGTCCGTTGATAACTTTATGCTAAATGCAAATGCAACCCCTATTCAAAAAGCAATCGCATGGGATTTTTTATTATTCGCAATGCAACCAGAAAACTACATTAGAAGTGGTTTCGGCATGTTCGCGTCTGTACAATCAGCAAGTAGAAGTCAACTAGAGTCAAATGTTTCCTTTCCTATGTCAACTTTTTTTTATTATAATTACAGAAATATAAGAATTGAGGCTTTTCCGTGGTTCTTAGGAGATTACGACGAGGCGATGGAAGGTGTGCTTGAGAGAATGATGGTATTCGCCGAAATGCCAATGCGAAGCACACGCACTTATCCTCGAATCATAGATGATATTATAGACGAGAACTTGTATTTGTTTTACGCAGGTCTATTGTCGGCTGAACAGGCCGCTCAAAATATACAAAACCAGGTAACCCTTGTGTTGATGGAGATGAGTCGGTAAGTTTGTGTGTAAAACGCAACCATGATAGGTCATAACAAGTAGAAAATGAGATGGCAGAGAATGAAACTAAGAATAAAAGCACGATCTATGCGCATTATCGCAATAATCCTCATAATCATACTAGTTTTCGCTATTGTGGGCTGTTCTTTTGCGCTTGGAAGTGTGCACTATGACTCCGACTACATTGAGCAAATTGTAAATCCTGATAGGTCATTGTTTTACGGCGAATCCATCACCATAGCAATGTTAAGTCCACATGTTGTTACCGAACATGCTATCAATTATATGTCCGCAAATCCCGGAGTTACAATAAATCTTGTCAGTTATGATGACCACATGCATATTCAACCGGAGCCGGATTGGGGAGAGGTGCGAATGGAAATCGGCACACAGCTTATGGCGGGCACTGCTCCTACACTGATAGAATCCTTTTTTGTAGATGCTTTCGATCCACGCCAAGCCGTTCTTTTCTATGACTTCCGTTACCTGATGGACGCCGACCCAAGTTTCAATGAAGAAGACTGGTTTATGAACGTATTTCACGCATTTGAGGTCAACGACCGTTTTCTCCATTTTCCGCTATCTGTTCAATATCAACCCGTTGTAGCTAACCGTTCAATATCTGGTCTATTGGAAGCTTTTACAGCATATGCAGATGGCATTACTTTATTGCAGTTGATGCAATTATATTATGATTTCTCAAAGTCTCATCCACAATATTATTTGGAAGAACATTTTTCATCAGCATGGATAATGCGATATTATAGTAATCGGTTTCTTGATATGGAAGCAGAACGAGTAAGTTTCGATGATGATTTTGTTAATATTATCACTTACGCTGATAGCATTACATGTCCTCGCTTTTATGATGATTGGCGTGCAGGAAATTTACTAATGAGACGAAGCATTTTCAGTTCAATACAAGAGCAAATTAAGAGCGAGCGATACCTATTCCATCTCGACTCTCCTCATCGGTTTTGGTATTGGCTTGATTTCGACGATAACATGCATGAATTTTCAGACATAACACCACTTACAAATAACCAAGGAGAGTTGCTAGTTGAGTCCGTCGACAATTTTGTCCTAAACGCAAATGCAACCCCTATCCAAAAAGCAATCGCATGGGATTTTTTGATGTTCGCAATGCAACCGGAGAATTCTCTCAGACGCGTTTTCGGTCGTTTCGCATCCATACAACCACCAAGTAGAGGTCAATTAGAGCAAATTATTTCCATTAATATGTCAATTTATTTTTACTATAATTCTAGAAATATAAGAAATGAGGCTTATCCGTTGTTTTTAGGAACTTACGATGAGGCGATGGAAGGTGTGCTTGAGAGAATGATGGTGTTTGCCGAAATGCCAATGCGAAGTACGCGCACTTATCCACGAATCATAGATGATATTATAGAAGAGAACTTGTACCTGTTCTACGCAGGTCTATTGTCGGCGGAACAGACCGCTCAGAATATACAAAACCAGGTAACCCTTGTGTTGATGGAGATGAGTCGGTGAAGCGTCCCTTTCCCTCTTTAGCAAACAATGTCAACAACATAAGGGTTTTCTCAACATTCGAGGCTCAAATCATCCGGCCCGCGGGGCCACCTTCTTTGCTAAAGAAGGCAAGGAGCGATGCATTTAATCCTTACCTTCTTCACAAAACTCGCGTAAGTTGTTGACATTGCTTTAGAAAAACTACTATTGCTCATTAGCATTACTAATACTTAACATTGATAAAACAGTAGATAAGATTTTCGAGAATATTATTCGTCTGGTGAGGCGGACGACGCGGTCTTACTATCGTAAGGCAAGGACAACGATGCCAGATGGAGAATATTCCGAAAAGATGTCTAGTGTTCTATTAGGGTTTAGTATAGACACTACTGATTTTTAGGCGATTGAAAGTGTTGCTGCGGTTGATATTGCTGTGGCTCTGTGGGCATTGCTGGTGGATGCTGTGGCTGATATTGCTGATACTGCTGTGATTCCAACGGTGGTGTTTGATACTGCGACTGTGCGAATTGCTCCATACTTGCTCCACAGCCAGTACAAAATCTTGCATTCTCATCATGAGCCATACCGCAATTTGTACAGAATTTCTTACTCATATTAATGACCATGCCTTTCCTTAATTCTTTGGCACAAAACGACCATGAAAATGGATGGTCATTTCGTGCATCAATTGCGATTCCACAGATCGCAATTGGCACATTCTCTCGTTAGTTTGAAGTCTTTCAAACTAACAATTCTTCCTTTACTTTTCTCATCGCCATCTCTGATACTAATCCCGGTTTAAAAGAGTATTATATTTGCACAGATTTTTTTCGTCAGGCGATGTGACAAAACCACTTCATAAAGTTCCACCATACCGCTTTTTTGACAAATAATTCGTCATCATTAGAAAGGAAATGAGTCTCGATTTTTTGTCTAGTATTTTACAGTACGCCTTTGCCCGTGTCAATAATTCCAACATTTTCACCTTGTTCTTTATTAACTATGTTGACGGCTGGTATAGGTTGATATAATATTGAGTTATTCATATCGTGTACTCATTGCAAAGGAGTGCAAAATGTTAGATAGTAGCGGTTTTGATTTGTGGATTTTTGCTATGATCCGACGAGGCATTTTCTGATAGATAGAGTTTGGAATTATCTGTAACATTTTTATGATAAGAATGTTTGAATGAATAAGCGTAGATGGAGTGTGAAAATGAAAAAAGCGATACTATTATTATCAATATCATTACTGTTTTTATTGGTTGCTTGTACTAGCGACATAAATGGTGAAGTGTACGAAAATGATGAGATGTGCGAAACTGATAATGTATATGAAAACTATGAGGTTTCTGCTGTATACGAATATGATGAGACGAACGATGTAGAGGACGCGATAACTCAGGAGTACGATGAGGAACACGACATCTCCGAAGTGTTAGATGCTCTTGCAGAGTTTGCTGTTTACTATTTTGCAAGATTGCAAGCAGCGTGGGACGATGATGATGGTGAGATGTGGGGAATACCATTGCATACACCGGTTATAATCTTTTGTTGGGACACGAATGCGACGGCAGCAAATTACCCTGACCCGGAGGGCGAGTTTGCTAGGCTCTATATTGATGAAATTGCATTATATGTCGGTGAACTGTCCACATAGATTTATACATTTTTATAGACATGATTGGGGTGCTCAAACAGGAGTGTTCAAATCATTTCAAACGATGACAGACCCATATGTTTCTACGTTGGGAGTGTCTCACGTATCCCACAGCAGGAGTGCAGTGAGCTTATTGCATATAAACCATTATGTAATGCACATTCTTCAACCGGAGATAATGGGCGTTGATGGGTCAGGTATGCAGCAAAGTGTTGCTCGGACTAATTACATATTAGAAATTACCGCACTTGTTTATGCGGTCAATAGTAGTGGGAATGAGAGAGCAGCAGCTATCCATGATGCTCTGTCTATTCGTAACGAACGTAGAGAACTATATGATACAGGTGCAAACGATAACTTGATAACTCTATCCGAGGGAACAGCAGTATATACAGAACTCCATATGGTTTTTAGTAGAAGTGAAATTGATGAAGTCGTTAAGAATTGGCCTTTAATGTTAATATTACAACATCGTGCATCTCAAGTTGCTTCACTTTACGGTTATATGGCAGGTGCGCTATATGGTATGCTTTTGGATGATTTTGAAGTGGATTGGCGATATGATATTTGGCGTGATACAGATTTAGGACTGCTGTTGCAGGAAGCATTGGGGATAACCGAATTTATACCTTTTGATAGAATAGACTTAGAACGCTACGGTTATAGCGTAATTGTAGAGAGTGCGCTTCGCTAAAGATGTTCTGCTGTCCAAGTTCGAGATTATCACACTCATTTCAAATGCAAAGAAGCAAGTGGTGACGAATGGGATTGTGATGAGTTTTATTTTGTTTTCTCAGAATTAAATGAGAAAATTGGCGATAAGTGCTCCTTGAAATATACTCTAGTTTCTCATTGTGCGGGTATATTGGAGTTCTAGGTCTCAAGTTACTTAATTACTTTCGCCGGTATACCACCTACAATTGAATTGTCAGGAACATCCTTGGTTACGACTGCACCCGCTGCAACTATGACATTGTTGCCTATGGTTACACCTGGAAGAATTGTACAATTAGCTCCGATCCAAACATCATCGCCAATCACAACAGGCTCAATTATCGAAAGCTTTTCTCTTCGACCTTTGGCTGTCATTGGATGGTTTACTGTCGAAATAACACTGTTGGGTCCTATCATACAATAGTCTCCAATCGTAACAGGGGCTACATCAAGTATTTTCACATTGTAGTTAGTAAGAAAATCCTCACCTACGTGGATATTACTGCCCACATCACAATTGAACGGCGGTTGCATATATACATTTTTTCCGCAAGAGCCAAAGAGGGTTTCTATAACCTTTTTTTGCTCAGTAATATTTGCAGCATCTATTTCGTTAAACAATTTGCATAATCGCAATGCATTCTCTTTCATTCCTGCAATTTCCGAGTCAAGGAAGCAAAAAGGCTCACCCGTAAGATATTTTTCCATTTCAGTTTTCAAAACGCTATCCTCCTATAACAGCACATATTTCAAGGTCATATTTTTCATCATGCCTTTGGACCATCTCTGTTTCCGTTTTCGATGACTTTCTTTTTCTATTAAAAATGAGTTCTCGTGTGTTGTCAAAAAAACTTGGTTGGTGAAATATTGTGTCTACAACATAGCTTCCATTTACCTTTTCGAGAGGAATAATGCAAGTTCCATTATTTAGATAGGGTGTATGTAACATTTATGTTCTCCTTTAACTTTGTGATGATGTAATAATAGCAGTATTATCCGGAACAAAAAATCATATTGATTGGAATTGCACTATATTCGTTGTGCAATTTCGCCTTTTATGGTACAGTAGCGTAGGGTGATATAATGTCTACAATTCCAAAGCAGATTGTATATACACAGTTTCTGCAACGAGAAAATTACACACGTCATCACAGATATGATGAAGAAATGCTTCAATATGAGTATATTAAAAATGGGGATGCTCGAGGAAATGAAGCTGCTGAAAAAATGTTTGCTTCTGAGGCAACAGGAAAACTGTCTGATGATCCATTAAGAAACATTAAATACTTGTTCGTTTGTTCAATGACATTAGTAACTCGATTTGTAATTGAGGGTGGGATGGAAGCAGAAACTGCGTACAACGCTAGTGATTTGTACATTCAAAATGCTGACAAATGCAAGACGATTGACGAAGTTCAAACACTGCATAAAAACATGATTGCTTTTTTCATAAACCACATGAACAAAATGAGCAAAGAAAATGTTTTTTCCAAACCCATTATTACTTGTCATGATTATATTTATGAGCATCTTCATTCCACAATAACAATAGACGAGTTGGCAAATCATGTAGGCCTTAACTCATCATATCTCTCAACATTATTCAAAAAAGAAGTTGGAATATCTGCTTCGGAGTATATTCGGCGTAAGCGAATAGAAGCCGGCGAAAACATGCTTAAGTATTCAAATTTTTCTTTGTCAGAAATAAGTGAATACTTAGCATTTAGTTCATACAGTCATTTCGCAGGTATATTTCGAAAGTATACTCATTTTTCACCAAAGGAATATCGAAAAAAATTTTACAGAACAACAAACATTGTGACAAAGTAATTGGTTATAGGTTTACCGTCATATTATACTGAGTATAGCGCGGTGCGATTGAAGATTCATACTGAACACCGATAAAATGGTAGATAAGATTTTCGAAAATATTATTCGTCTGGTGAGGCGGACGACGCGGCCTTATTATCGTAAGGCAAGGAGGACAACGATGCCAGACGGAAAACATTCCGAAAAGATGGCTACTCTTTTATTGGTGTTTAGTATCAGTTACATACTCTTATACAACTCTTCTAGCATTCCAATATATTGCTTTAGAGCGGAGCGTACAGGTTTTATGTCATCGGAGTTTGTATGGCTTCTCATTATTTGACGAAACTCTTTTGTCATTTTGCTAAATTGCACTTCCCATTCTCGCATCTCGCCGGAACCTGTTGTTCCGCCTTTGCCACTTTCAAACGTTCCGTTAATTATTTTATCAACAATATCAGAGACATCCTCATCTTTACCATTAGACAGTTCGTGTAATTGTTTTCTGGTGATATGAGTCTTGCCTGAGAGTATATCCATCTTTACATCAGGAGATATTTCACCTATGGCGATTATGGCCGTTGCGAGTTGAGAGTCTCGATTTATCGTGTTACGAGATACATTATATTCTTCTGCAAGACGTCTTGCAGTATGAGGCATATTTGGTTGTGCCCCACTTTGGGGCACAACCTCATTTTGAACCTCTTTTTCTACAAATTGATTTTTTCCCGTCGCATTTGTGACAATTCTTTTATCCGCATGATAGTGTAATCCGCGATAAAAGCTCAACTGTAGAGGATTTAGGTTTCTTCGCCCAATTTGAGTTGAGATTATCCAAATCAAAACTTCGTCTCTGGAATCAAATTCCATGTCAATTGTGTTGATCGGAAGTTCGTGTTTTTGTAGTATGCTATATCTGTTATGGCCGTCAATTAAGATGTTGTTCCATAAGATAAGTGGCTCGCGACACCCGTATTTCAGTATGTTTTCCTCAAGCTCTGCATATGCCTGTTCATCGAGTTTCGGTAAGATACGCTCAAACTCTTCGTCTATGATTATTTCTCGCATAATTATGCTCTCCATTCGTTCAATAAAATGTACTTATTTGTACCTACTATATTGTAAACCTTCAAGTAACTGCAAGGTCAAGTACTTTTTTCAAAAAAATTTATGGAAAATCAGCTTAAACAATCACACTCCATTATGTCATAATGTGAGCATTGCCATTAAGTTTGTAAGCTCAAACTTTTTTGGTTGAGTCTACTCCCATTTTTTGATACAATACTATAATGACTCAAATTAGAAAGGCGGATTCCTTGTATGAGGTTTAGTAACTGGGATATAGGAGGATTTGACAGAGAAACTGCTGTTGAGTTTTGTCGCTCCGGTATCAATCCGCTTGTTTCTGTTCTTTTAGCATCAAGAGGCATAACTGACATTACAGAAGTAAAAGCTGCAATCGGCGATAACCCTGCTCCGTTTTATGACCCGTTTCTTATGATCGATATGGATAAGGCTGTCTCGCGAATCAAGCAAGCCATTGACAAACGGGAACGTATTGCAATTTATGGCGATTATGACGCAGACGGCATGACCGCAAGTGCCATTCTTGCAATATGGCTGGAATCAAAAGGAGCAGATTTTGAAATATATATTCCCGGACGATTTGACGAGGGATATTGTCTCAATAACGATGCACTCGACACGTTAAAAGAGCGTGGAGCATCATTGGTTGTGACTGTAGACTGCGGAATTACTGCCATCGATGAAGCTATTCATGCCAAAGCAATCGGTCTCGACCTCGTAATAACCGACCATCATGAGTGCAGAGATAATTTGCCACAAGCTTATGCTGTTGTTGACCCGAAGCGTCCTGATTGTACATATCCTAACAAGTCGCTTGCTGGTGTAGGCGTTGCATTTAAGCTCGTATGTGCACTAGATGGTGGCACTCATACAAATGAAATGCTCGATACATATAGCGAATTTGTTGCAGTCGGCACAGTCGCGGACGTCATGCCTGTAACGGGCGAAAATCGCGAGCTTATTAAACGCGGATTAGCTATACTAAATACTAACCCACGTCCCGGTTTACAAAGTCTACTGCGAGAAGTTAATGTTGATTTAGGCAAAGTATCTGCATCAACGATCGGATTTGTGCTTGCACCAAGATTAAATGCAGCCGGTAGAATGGGGCAAACCGAGTTATCCGTTGATCTTCTATTGTCGACTGACAAAGAAGAATCAAATAACCTTGCTGTTAAATTATGTCAACTCAATACAGAACGTCGTGACCTTGAGCAAGAGATACATGATGAAGCATCATCGATGTTGTCCGAAGATGCCTACAACGAACCAATTATTCTTGCCCGCTATGGATGGTATCAAGGTGTTACCGGAATTATTGCCGCAAAAATGGCGGAGCGCTATCAAGTCCCTGTTATTATAATAAGCATAGATGACGATGGCGTAGGGCATGGTTCTTGTAGAAGTTTTGGTTCTTTTCCAATTTATGATGCTCTTTGTACATGCGAGGATATATTGGAAAACTATGGTGGTCATGAAATGGCTGCAGGCGTGACCGTTTCTGCAGACAATATCGAGCAGTTGCGTCAACGCATAACTAAGTATTATAATGATTCAATCAAATCTGCACCTGTATCAGGTCTAAAGTTAGATTTCGAAGTAGAAAAACCAGAGCTTTTAACCATTCAAAATCTTGCAGCATTGGAACAACTCGAACCTTTTGGTAGCGGCAATCCTTCGCCTTGTTTATACATGACAGGCGCAATGGTGACGTCAGCATTGTCCATCGGTGGTGGGAAACATTCAAAGCTTAAAGTAGAGAAATCCGGGAGCATTTTTGATTGCATATTCTTTTCCGTTTCTATAGAAGATTTGGGTATAAATGAGGGTATGCTGGTCGATTTGGCTTTTGAGCCACAAATAAATGAGTTTAGAGGTCGAAGTAGTGTTCAACTTCAACTGTTGGACTTAAAAATTAGGGGTTAGAATATAGTCGTAGGGGCGATCGTCTCGATCGCCCTTAATATAAGCAACATATAAACATCGGGCGACCGAGGACGGTCGCCTCTACATGAACCTATACAAAGCAAATCAACCAAAAAACTCACGAAAGGAGCGGCCATCCATATGTCTAGTGTAATTGAAAAATATCATGATTTAGAAGCTGTCATATTGGAATATATGCCTAGTGCTAATATTGAGCGTATTAGGGCTGCTTTTGAGTATGCGCGAAAATCTCATGGCACTCAACTTCGAAAGCAGGGCACAGAGTACATCACTCACCCCCTTGCTGCTGCTGAAATTGTTGCAGAAATTGGAATGGATGAGGATTCTATTTGTGCTGCATTGTTACATGATTGTATCGAAGATACTGTGGCAACACATGAGGATATAGAAAAATTGTTCGGCAAGGATGTCGCAACACTTGTTGAGGGTGTCACAAAACTTACACAAGTCACATATACAAGTGTTGAAGAAGAGCAGATGGAAAACATGCGCAAAATGCTTTTCGCAATGGCTAAAGATATCCGGGTTATCCTCATTAAGCTTGCAGACAGACTTCATAATGTGCGAACACTGCAGTATGTCTCCGAAATCAAGCAAAGAGAAACAGCCCTTGAGACAATGGAAATGTATGCGCCCATTGCACATCGTCTTGGTATGCAGCGTATAAAATGGGAACTTGAGGATTTGTCAATCAAATATCTCGACCCTGTTGCTGTTAATGATATTGTCAAAGAGTTAGATCAGCGTCATATTGAGGATGAGGCTTTTCTAAATACTGTCCAATCGCGCCTAACTGAACGCTTGGGCGAGTACGGTATTTCCTGTCAGGTTTCAGGTCGTGTCAAACATATATATAGTATCTATCGAAAAATGTTCAGTGAAAAGAAACTCTTATCAGAAATTTTGGATTTGCACGCATTTCGTGTAATTGTTAACGATATTGCCGATTGCTACAATGTGCTTGGGCATATTCATGAGTTGTATCGACCGATTCCCGGTTGCTTCAAAGATTATATAGGCACGCCAAAGCCAAACATGTATCAAAGCTTGCATACTAATGTTATTGGTAGTGAAGGTGTGCCTTTTGAGGTTCAAATCCGTACATGGGATATGCACCAAACCGCTGAATATGGTATTGCCGCCCACTGGAAATACAAAGAAGGTAAAGGCGGCAAGGTTGCTGACGAAGAAAAATTTGCATGGGTAAGACGTTTATTAGAGTCGCAGCAAGATGCTGATGCCCAAGAGTTTATGCATGCATTAAAAATCGACATGTTCGCTGATGAAGTTTTTGTGTTCACGCCTCGTGGAGATGTCATCAACCTTCCCGTTGGCTCAACTCCTATCGATTTTGCGTATAGCATACACTCAGAAGTCGGAAACTCGATGACCGGTGCAATGGTTAATGGACGTCTGGTACCATACGCGCATATCTTAAACAATGGTGACATTGTCAGTATACAAACTTCAAAGTCCGCAAAGGGTCCCAATAGGGATTGGCTCGATATAATAAAAAGTCCAGAGGCACGAAATAAGATACGCCAATGGTTCAAGAAAGAAAAGCGCGAAGAAAACGTTATGCATGGAAAGCTCGCATTTGAGTCTGAATTGCGTCATGCAAAGATTCCTCTCGCTGATGCACTGCGAGAAGAGGTTCTTTCCAAGGTTCTTACCCGTGCATCTTTTGGTGCTCTCGATGAGATGTATGCAGCAATTGGGTATGGTGGAATTTCTGCGCAAAAAGTAGTTAACAGAGTGCGTGAAGAATTGCGTAGTGCCGCAAAGCTGAAGAAAGATGAGTTGCCACTCGAAGAAATACCCGAACCTAAGATTAATAATAGTGCAAAACATTATCATGGTGTCGTTGTAGAAGGATTAGATAACTGCCTTGTTAAATTTGCCCGCTGTTGTACGCCTATTCCGGGCGATGCAATTGTTGGTTTTATTACACGTGGTTACGGTGTTTCTGTGCATCGTCAAGACTGCCACAATTATATTGCATCATTAAACGACCCTGACGAAACTGAACGATGGATTCGTGTTTCTTGGGTTGATACAGGTGATAGTCTATATTCGACCACAATCGAAGTTCAGATTGTTGACCGCACAGGTATAGTGGTCGATGTTGCATCCGCATTAAACACACTAAAAGTTAAGATTTCTTCATTTAATGCAAGACCAGCAACGGCTGGTATGACATTGATTACCATTGTTGTCGAAGTTAAAAACAGAGATGAACTCATCTCTGCCATGGCAAAAATCATGTCCATTTCAGGTGTTTCAGATGTAAGGAGGGCAGATGGATGAGAGCTGTCGTAACTAGAGTATCTTCCGCAAGTGTTGAAATTGATGGTATCATCACAGGCAAAATTGATAATGGCTTTCTTGTGCTTTTAGGCATTAAGGATGGGGACACTGAGCTTGAAGCTAAAAAGCTTGCTACAAAGGTCTGCAACATGCGTGTTTTTGCCGACCCTGATGGCAAAATGAATCTCGATCTTAAAGCAATTAATGGTAATATTTTGGTCATTTCACAATTTACACTTTTTGCTGATTGCAAAAGCCGCCGACCGGGATTCACAGCTGCAGCACGTCCAGATATTGCTATCCCCCTCTACGAGCTTTTTGTTAATGAATGTAGAAATGCCGGATTCTCTGTCGAAACCGGAGAGTTTGGTGCCACGATGAATGTCAGCTCGGTTAATGCCGGTCCTGTCACAATATTGCTTGATACAGAAGAAATGTAAGGATGGTCTGCAAATTGGAAGAGATGATTGAAGGCGTAGTAAGCAATATAGTTTTCACTAATGCAGAGAATGGATATACAATATTACGTCTTGATACTATAGATGGCAATATCACCGCGGCCGGTAGCATTCCCGGCGTTTCGCTAGGTGAACAGCTGGTTCTTTTTGGCGAGTGGATAACTCATCCCCAGTATGGCGAGCAGTTTAAATCTGAATCATTTGAAGTCCGCCCGCCATCAGGAGAAGATGATATTTATCGTTATCTTGCGTCAGGTGCCATAAAAAATATAGGTCCTGTAAAGGCACGGGATATCGTCGAAAAGTTCGGTAGCAAAGCTCTGGATATTATAGAAAACGACCCCGACAGGCTTGCTACTGTCAAAGGAATCTCGCTTAGAGTAGCACGCAAAATTGGTGACGGATATCGCAGGCAAGCAGGGCTTCGACGACTGATTGATTTTCTCAGCACATATGGCATTAAGCCACTCATTGCAACTCGAGTATATAAGGACTATGGTGATGATTCACTTATCGCAGTGCGAGATAATCCTTACTTAATTGTTTCTGACTTATATGGTGCTGACTTTTTTGAAGCGGATGCTATTGCAATCGATCTTGGTTTTGATAGTGATTGTATAGAGCGATTGTCTGCTGCATTAATTTTCCAACTCGTTCACAACTTAGGGAACGGGCATGTTTTCATCCCA